>UMDD01008274.1_pt1 | contig 23054 bp, 22 predicted proteins | sample 1964401 | NCBI WGS metagenome assembly UMDD01 (sample SAMEA4835985, study PRJEB28245) | human gut metagenome | biome: gut microbiome; material: fecal sample | place: Denmark | collected 2008
AATTTGGCTAAAGATAAAGAAAATCAAGCAGATACAATGGAACAATCCATAGATGATTATTTAATGGCTAAATTAGGGATTAAAGCGAATTTACCATCAACAAATAACAGCTTATTTCAAACAGTTGAATATAAAAATTTAGATAAATGGGGAAAAATTGTAAACTCGCAGAATTTTGGTACTTTTTTTGATGTTATACCTTTTGCTGATATAGTGACAGAAGGTCCTTTTTATGGAGCAAATGTCAAAGGAAGTAATATCAATAATGGGTGTCGCTACGTAAGAATTACTGATATTAAGGATGACGGTTCTTTAAATAATGATATTGTATATCCAGAAGTTGTGGATAATCGTTATTTGTTACAAGAAAATGATTTTTTAATAGCTCGTTCAGGAGCAACGGTAGGTAAAACTTTTTTGTATAAGACAAGCTATGGGAAATGTATATTTGCAGGGTATTTAGTAAGGTACAGAATAAACTCAAATGTTAATCCAATGTATCTTTTATATTATACGCAAGTATCTCCATATAAAAAATGGGTAAAGATAACACAAAGAGTAGCCGCTCAACCAAACATTAATGGACAAGAATATTTAAAATTTCCTTTTGTTTTTCCTCCGTTGGATATTCAAAATCAAATTGTTGAGGAAATTACCTTGAGAAAAAAGCAAATTAAAAATCTTCGAGAGGAAAGTGAAAAATTGCGTTCACAAGCTCTTTCTGATTTTGAAAAGGAGGTTTTTAACTAATGCAATTAGTATCTCTTTGGGTAAAAGATTTTAAAAATTTAAAAGATTTTACCATTAATTTTGAAAATCAAGAAAATTTGAGTATTATTATAGGTAATAATGGGAGCGGTAAAAGTAATATTCTTGAAGCAATAAGTGCCATTTTTGCAGAATTATATGGCTCAGCATCTCATATAGATAATTATAATCTAAAATATAAAATAAATGGTCATTTTACAGAAATTAAAAAAATAACAGAATCTGTACCCCAAAGAAACCAAATTATATTTATTGTTGATGGTACAGTATATTCAAAAAAATATTTAACAAATAATAGTCTTGCACCATCAAGAATTGTTGCTTTATATAGCGGAGAAGAGACAAGATTATACAAAAGGTATTATGAAGTTTTTACTAAAAAGTATTTAAGAGATTTTTCCAAATTATTATCTCCTTCTAATAGTATGATTTATATAGATAGATCTTATTGGAATATAGCATTACTTGCATTAATTTTTTCTGCCGAATCTGGTAATGAAGATCATAAAAATTTTTTAGAAAATGAATTACACATAAAAACTATTCATAAAATAAGAATTTATTTTAAAACTTCTTATTTTCCAAGAATTATTAAAAATTCTCCATTGGATGTTTTTCTAAAAACAATAAATTTTGATGAAAAAAGATCAGTTGATTATATTAACAATTCTTTATTTTTAGCTCTAAATCCAGAATATAATAGTAGGAGTATTGATGAAATATTTAATATTTTACTTCATGCAACACTACTACAAAGAGCAAAAGTGTTTGAAAATATTGAATTTACTATTAATGAAGATAAAATCAGTTTAAATGATTTAAGTGAAGGTGAAAAGAAGAAGCTATTAATCAAAGCAGCAATGGATTTTGTTGCTAATGAAAATTCTTTAGTGCTGTTTGACGAGCCAGATGCTCACATACACATTGAAGGCAAACAAGATATTTTTAATTTGTTTAAGGAATATGCTTCATTTAACCGGAGCATTGTTATTACAACACATTCTCCGACATTAACAAATTGTGCGAATGATAAACATATAATTATGTTGAATAAAGATGAAACTGGAAATTGCCAAATCATAGCATCTTGTCGGCAAGATTATATTACCAGGTTGACAGGTGGTATTTGGAGTGCAGAAGAACGAAATATCTTCTTTTCATCAAATAAGCCTTTAGTTTTAGTTGAAGGTTCAGGAGATGTCTGTTATATAAAATCAGCAATGAATCTATTAAATATTGTATTAAACATAAATATTTTACCCGTAGGGGGCGCGACTAATGCTCCAAGTTTTTTAGATGAAATAGGGCCTTATGTAAAAGCAAAAAAAGTAATAATGATATTTGATAGAGATGACGCAGGATATAAAGGTTTAAAAGAATATATAAAGACAGGTACAAGAGGTAGAGAAGATATAAATGTATATTTGAAAAATAGTATTTATTTATTGTTATTACCTAAAACTTCTGGTCATACAGATATTGACTTTTTGATAGAGGATTATTTTCCCAGAAAATTGAAAAATAAAATAGCTCATCAAATTATAAATCAAGGCAATGGTTGTTTTAATAAATATCCAAAAGATTTAAGAGATAAGATAAAAAATGAATTAGCGAAAATTGATTATAAAACTAAAGAGAATTATGAAGGTTTTAGAGTTCTTCTTAACAAAATAAAGGAAATCATTGATGAAGACAATATACAAAATTTAGTTAAAATTAACTAAACAAAAAGAGCGGCATCTAATATGTCGCTCTTTCTAGTTATGGATTATCATAACATTTGCCTTTCAAGCAATCTACCAATAATACGGATAGCAGCATTGATTGCGAATATTTTGTTTCGCTTGATAAATCAAGCATTCTGTTATGATGCAATTTGCCGTAATTAAGCATACATCATTAAAACTTCTGGCTTGAGTATAATCATAGCAAGTTTTTGCTCTTGATGCCCAAGACAAAGCCGTCAATAATTCTAACAATTCTTTCACCTCCTTTCGAAGATATAATTTCAAGCACGGTCCACAACATATTGTATAAACGCTACAATATACAGGAACAACGATTGAAGGTCAAGATATTATGCTTCCCGATTTTAATTATTTCTTAGCTTCAATACCGTTAAATCCTCCGCTAATCTATCAGCCCTAGCCTTTTCCAGCTCATATTGTTGTTTGTAATATTCGGCATCGCGTTGGTAGTTTAGGACTTCTTGGGCGAGGATGCGTTTATCTATGTTGCTTAAATCTACGCAAGAGATGGTTAAGTAGGGTTTGCCGGAGAGGTTTAGCACTCTGCGGTCATGGGTATCCGTGGATTTTAGAAGGTATCCCTCGCGGATCAGTTCGTTTACCATCACTTTGGCAGAATTAACCGTCAATCCGAGGGCGGCGGCGATTTTATCATTCCCCATAAAAATGTATGATTATTGTTGGTTTTGTATTTAATAAAATCCAATAGCAAACGTTTGGTTATGGATAGCTCAGCTTTGCTTTTGCTCATGTTTTCTCCTCATAAAAATTCGTCTCACAAATATTTATTGAAGAAGAACTCTGGATTTTCGTTTGAACAAAATCCCTGCCGGAAATCGTTATTTCCACCTGTTTTAGGCACGAGAAACCGTTATTTCCGGTTTTCTTGAAACGGAAACTCTTATTTCCACCGGTGGAAACTATTATTTCCTTTATCGGAAGTCGTTATTTCCCGAAATAGAAGTCGTTATTTCCTTTGCTTTTTGCGGAATGTGTTGCGTAGCAAGGAATTGAGAGCAATTTTAGAGGCCTATAATAGTATTATAATAGAAAATAAAATAGCTATTATAATAGACGGAAATTTAACAATAGTTCCTTTATTTCTCTCTTAAAATAGAAGGAAAATAAATCAGTTGAGAGGAGTTTAGCTTATCAATAAAAAAGGAATGCAATTTAGGCATTCCCTCTAAAGACAAATTAATATGATGAGATTTATAGCTGTTTGCTACATAGATATTTATCCGTTAATTACCCGAAAATCACTTTTCATTCCGAATTTGAGAATAAATTTCTTCCCAGCCGGAATTGTGGGTTGCTCCCCTAACCTCAATGATGTTGCCGCTTCCACCGACAAACTCGCGCACCAATACCGGAGGCATGACTTTATCATTGCTGCCGACATAGTGGATTTGCAGAATTTGTGCGAACTGTTTGCGGTAGCTTTCCAAATTCATTGATTCATTAAGCGGCGGTAGGTTGTGATATTGTGTCCATGCCAGATGGTCAAGATTGCCGGCAACAGTTATGACTTTTTTGACATTCAGCCCCGGTTTGGCGGACGCTATCAATCCTGCAACTTGCGCCCCACCGGAGAATCCGATTAAAATGACAGGATTGTCACCGGCAATTTGTTTGACCGCTGCATATTCGGCGTTAATAACTTCCGGTGCAAAACGGGCAGTTGTCCAATGACGTTTGGAACAAATCGGACTCTTAATGTATTGGCATGGTCTTGCAAGATAAACGACATTAGGAGAATCGTCTTCAAAGGCCAGTTCCCGCATGAGTATTCCTTTAGGTGTCGGATCTTGCGTCGCACGGCCATGAGCGTTGAAAGCATAACCGTCGCCTTCAATGTATATTTTATAAGTTCCGAAGGGATCGGTTATTTTTTGCCAGCTGGCAAGCGTAAAGTCTCTTGTCGGAATTTCTTTATAAACATACGCCGGCGGAACGGCAATACTGCTGCAGCCGCTGAGAAAAAATAATATAGCAAACAGTTTTAACATAAATTTCAACCTCTTATAAAAAGCACTATAAAAGTTTATTTCTAAAAATTCCAGAGGGTTTTTGATGATTTAACTTGATTCTAACTCATTTGCTTTATAGAGTATATCCGAGCAGTTTACTGCTTAGGGCGTCAGAAACCCTTTCATATACTCAGTCGTGTGCACACGACTTAAAAATTGTGCCGACTTCTTGTCTAATGGACGGATGTCGGTGAATAAGGCTCAGCCAAATAAGCCGAGCCGTTTGAGTATATACGGTTTCTGAACATCCGCCCGCCTTTCAAAGAAAAGCGGGTTTTTCTTTAACTAGTTAGAAAAAGGATGTTTAATCGTATGAAAAATAAACTTTTAATTACAACGGCATTAGTAGCTTTAGTTTCTGCCAATAATGCTTTTGCTCAGGTAAGAGAAGATTTGATTGTAGATTCTCAAACCCCGATCAGCAATCAGGGAATAGATGAAGAACCATATTACTATAAATCAATCAAAGTAGAAAAAGAAGGCTCATTAAATATTGAAACTTCTAATATCAAAACCGAACAAGATATTACGGTTTTAGGCGGACTGGATTTGAAAAACAGCGTTTTGGAAGCCGGAAATGATGCCGATGACCAGCCCAATAACTCCAACATATTGTTGGATGGTGCAACCGTAACCATGAATGATTCGGATTTGGAAGCCAACGGCAACATTACCATTAAAGATACGAATCTCAGTTCAACCTCTTCTACTGAAGCACCGAATAACTACGGCGTTTGGGCTGATGGTAATCTTACACTGGAAAACTCTGAAGTTACTTTGAAAGATTCCTACTTAAGTGCAGCCGGAGAAATCATTATTGACGGCGGTTCGTATACTTCCGACGGAGGAACTGTTTTATCTGAAAACGGAAGTATTACCATTAAAAACGGAACAATAATTGCACCCGAGTTTACGGCTAAGAATGGTGATGTTAATCTTGAAGGCGGTACAATTCAGGAAATAAAAGATAAGTTTGAAACACATGCCCCCAGTAATGAAATCGGCATCAAAAACCTTAACATTAAAGGTGGTGAGTTTATTCACACCAATGTTTCATCAGACGGATTTGAGAATCTGAATGTCAGCGGCGGAAAAATGCAGTTGACCAATACGGAAATGAATGCTTGGGACGGAAATATCAACATTTCCGGTGGTGAGATTAACCTTATGGGTGATGATACATCTGTTGAAACCGGATTATATGCCCGCAAAGAATTTAATATCACCGGCGGTACCATCAATATGAAGGGCGCTGATACCATTCTTAACAATATTGCTGATTACAAGCCCGATGATTATCCGGCGTATGATTTGAATATCAACGGCGGAACAATCAACGTTACCGGTAAACAGGCTGAGATTTCCAGTAGTAAAAACGTTAATATTAACGGCGGTACAATCAATATTGCCGAAGGCAGCACCCTGGGAATCTATGGCGGAAACGATCAAACCCCGACAACGGCTCAGCTCGGTTCCGCGGCAATTTTGAATATTGCCGGAACTTTGGACACCAGCCTGAACGGCAACGGAACGATTAACTTTAATTCAAACAGCGGAAAGATTACCGATGATGTTAATATGACAAACGGCGGCATTATGAACGTCGGGCTGAATAATGCGGTTATTGACGGCGACGCAACATTTAATTCCGGTTCAACGTTAAAACTGGAAATTGCCGACAGTGGTAACGGTTCTCTGCAAGCAGCCAGCATTACTGGTAAAGAAGGATCCAAACTGGCCTTGAACATTACCAAGAAAATGGAAATCGGCCAGACTTTGGAAGATGTGGCTTTGTTGAAAGGCAATGTAGACAATCACTTTACCAATGAGATTTCCAATAACCGTTATAAGGTAACCTCGGAAGATGGTAAGAATTTTGACATTACCTATGAAAATTCGGCTTCTGATGTCGTGGCAGACGCCGGTGGTTCGGCCAACAATGCCCAAACAGCTGAAGCTTGGGATACGTTGGTACAATCATCAACAGCAAGCGCTAATGCCAAAGCGGTTGCTTCGGTCTTAAACGATTTGTCGCAGAATAACGAACAGGCTTATGTGGCTGCTTTAACCGCAGTTGCACCTGAAGTTGCGCCGATGGTTCAGAAAACCCAGACTGAAACTGCAAATCAGGTATTCGGAGCGGTCAGCACACGTTTAACCGGCGGCTCAATCTCAACCGGCGGTGAAGGCATGTCTTCCGGCGATAACATTTTTGAACGCGCGGCCATGTGGGTTCAGGGAATGTTTAACAAATCCAAGCTGGACGATACATCTAAGGCGAAAGGTTTTGATGCAGATTCTGCAGGTGTCGCATTCGGTGCCGAGAAGTTTGTAACTGATGATACGAAGGTTGGTATTGGTTACGCTTACACCAATACGGATATTGACGGCTTTATGCGTTCAACCGATGTTGATACACACACGGCAATTTTGTACGGTGAATACAAACCAAGCAACTGGTATGTAAACGGTATTGCAACATACGGCTGGTCTGATTACTCCGAAGACAAGAGTGTTGCCGGTGTTGGCGTCAAAGCTGACTATGATGTCGAAACCTTTGGTTTACAGGCTATGACCGGTTATGACATGAATGTTAACGGTTTAGGCTTCACGCCCGAGGTTGGATTGCGTTATGTTCACATCAAACAGGATGCTTACAAAGATTCTGCCGACCAGAAAGTCTCCGGCAACGACAGCGATATCCTGACCGGTGTCATCGGAGCAAAAGTCAGCAAGTCTTGGGAATTGTCCAACGGTATGAATATTAAGCCGGAAGCCCGTATTGCCGCGACATACGACCTGTTTAACGATGATGTTAACTCGGTCGTAACTTTGGCTAATGGTTCAGCTTATGCAGTTGATGGCGAAGCTCTTGACCGTTTCGGTATGGAATTTGGTGCCGGTGTAACTGCGGAAGTTAACGACAACGTCGAACTTTCGCTTGGTTATGAAGGTAAATTCCGTGAGGATTACCAAGACCATACCGGTTTGATTAACGCTAAATATAAGTTTTAACATTTAATCCGTAACGCAAAAATACCCTGTGACCGATTGGTTGCGGGGTATTTTTATTGCAAACAACAAAACACCGTTTTGCCGGATAAATATCTTTGTAACAAAAAGACAAAGGAGATTTTTATGTTGATTTATAACTCAGAAAACGAATGCTACTCCAGATTTATTCCTATTGACCAAGCGGCTGAAATGCAAGAGAAAATAAAGAAACTGGAAGCAAGATTGCAAAATATGCCGGTTAATCCGATTGATCAGGCGGAATGCACAGATGAACTAGATATTGATGACGTTACCTCATTAAAGAAATTGCTCAAAACGGAAAATTTTAATATCAATATGCCGATAAACCGCCGCCGTGCCAGTTTGTTTCTGGTGGCCTGTTACTTTTGCTCCGATAAAGAGCCTTTGGAATATCTGCTTGCACAGGGCAGTGAAATCAACAGAACGGATATTTTCGGCTTTAATGCCATTATGTCTGTGATTTTGAACGAAAACATGGACGATGAAACAAAATTAACCGTACTGCAAATGTTGATTGATAATGGTTGTGATGTTAATTGGATTAACTGTCAGGGCAAAACCGCATTAATGCTGGCCTTGGAGCGTATAGAGCCCGATATTGCCAATCTTTTGCTTGATAACGGTGCTGTTTTATATAAGAACTGATTTTATTTCAAACACTCTTCAATATAGGCTATGGCATTGAGTAAACTTTGGGTTGCGAGGGTTAGTTTTCCATATCTTTTGTTTTGATGAAGATTATTAAGCCAATACTGATAAATTTTCATCATTAAACTTTTACAGTCCCCGGCAAAATCCTGTAAATCGCTACGAATAACAGTATCATCATCTTCCTGTAAAATCTGATAATCGGTGATTTTGTTATGGTTTTGCGCAAGAAAGTCATCCAATTCCGCCTCATCGGCAAAGTTTTTATATCCCCTGCGGTTGGTTATCGTTTCAATCAATACCTTCATTTTACGTCCTTGTGCTTTATAAGGATATTTATTGATTTTTTGCATTTTTCAACCCGTTGAATTTAAAATAAATGATGATGAATCAAAGCATTAACATGAAAAAATGTTAAAAAAAGTGCTTGACTTGAGAATCCCGGCATGGTAACCCGGGGCCATCTTTAAATCTTGATTGATTTTGATGGAGATTCAAATGGATAGCAACAATTTAATGCAAGTACTTTATGCTATGGACTGGGAACGGATTAAAGCTGAACTCAACATCGGTGCGGATGTTAATGCTCCTTATAACAAGCACGGTTGGACGCCTTTTATGTGGGTATGCCGGGAATTTTATGAACCGGAAGCAATTGAAGCATTTCTGGCAGCCGGCGGCAACGTCAACTCCCGCAATCAGTATGAAGAAACGCCCTTTATCATTGCCGTCAAGCACCGAAGTTCGCCCCAGACACTGGAGGTTTTGCTCAAGGCCGGAGCGGATATCAACGCGCAGGATAAATTCGGCAATACCGCGTTTATTTATATCGTGAAGCATCCGCAGGCTATGATGCGGCTTCGGGGTTTGGATTTTATGATTGATAACGGCGCCAATCCGAATACCAAAAACAAGCACGGCAAAACCGTTTGGGATTATGCCGCCAAACAGGATGGCTTAACCGATTACCTCTGTGTCCGTTTGTTGGAGGAGAAGAGCGACGAGTAATGCTGCCCGAATTGCCGCGTTAAACGATGCTTTCAGAGCTAATCCGTCGCTCGGGACATTTGTTTTAATCGCCGGTATCCGTGCCAATATGCCGCAGGACGTTGCGGCAATTCTTAACAAAGTGCGGACTTTTAAGGATTTCAACGAAGGCGATGATCCGTATGGTGAACACGATTTCGGGGCTTTTGATTTTAAGGGCAAGAAGATTTTCTGGAAAATTGATTACTATGACCGCAATTTTGAATTTGCCTCGCTGGATGCTGCTGATCCGGAGCTTACCAATCGCGTTTTAACCGTTATGTATGCCGATGAATACTAGGAGGCCGTTATGGAATATGATGTTATTTGCAGCGAAAGCATAGACAAGCTGGTGGAATATGTGAACGTGTATCTTCTAGACGGTTGGCAATGCCAAGGCGGTATCGGGGTTTTGACCCAAGGGTTGAGTTATAAAGTGTTTTATCAGGCGGTTGTGAAAGGAAAATAAGATGACTAATGACGTTTTTGTGGATGATAAGAAAATCAAAGATATTCTGACCTATATCAGCGGAATGAAACACGCCGATCAAATCCGCATGATGTTTTTGTGCAGCCTGAACGGTATGCGCTCTATCAATTTTGCCTACTTGCAGGTTAAGGACGTTTTTACCGACAATCTCAAAATCAAAGATGTGATTTGCCTGGATTACGACAAGAACAAAGGTAAAAACAAATGCTCCTACTATATGAACAGCCAAATGAAGAAAGAATTTTGCGAATATTTGAAGTATTTACAGCGGAAATGGAAAGACAGGCTGACACCGGAGACTTATTTGTTTACGAGCCAAAAGCTCAATAAGCCCTATAACCGCGCCAGTATCAGCCGTTTGTTCGCTTCGGTTTACCGGAAATTTAACATTCAAGGGGCGAGCCACTTGGGACGGCATTTGTTTGTTTCCAAACTGGTTAATTCCGGCGTGAATATCTGTATTGTGCAGAAACTGGCCAATCATAAAAACATCAGCACCACGCAGCATTATTTTAATTACAACGACCAAATGCTCGCCAACGCCGTGGAAAATGTTAGGATTTAAGATGAAAACAGTAGATAGAGTTTGGTTTTTAAGCCATTGCGAATGGATTTATAACAATCGACACAGGTTGAAAAATAGACCTTGTGCCAATTTTGTGCTTACAGGATTTGTCATCAATTCCTTCGGATGTCCTTATTACGGCTATGCTATTGATAAAATAACTCTCGGCAATCTAATAAAACTCTGGGACAACGGCTTTATGTTTTGCGGTTATCCGTTAATCCATTACCGCAGACATCATAATAGTGATTACAGCAGCATTTCATATATCAAAGACAGAAAAGTTATTAGTTATGACTATTCCTACTGGCAACCACCGGAAGAGCAATACATTCCGACACGACTGGTTTTGCAGATACTCAAAAACCTCCGCCGCTACCAACCGGATGATTTGGATAATTACAGAACGGTGGAAGAACTGGCGGAAGGGTTATTCTAAAATGATTTCTAATTTTATATACTTTGATGAAATGTAAGCGTGTTGTGAAAAATCAATTTTTGGTAAATAAATAATTTTATATCTTATTTTATAATAAATTATTTAATGTTTTACTGTGCACGTAAAATATATCTTAAATCTTCCGAAAAACATATTTTAATATTGGGGACTTTTATAACGATTACTGTTGAATGTTTTGTAATTCTTCTCTAGAGTGTTTGTTATAGATTGATGGAAGGTACAAAAATATGCAGAGTAGAGATAATAAAATCATCCCGTTACTATCAAATAACGATGTAACCTTTTTTATTCCGCCTTATCAAAGAAATTATGAATGGGATATACAAATGTGTGACACTTTTTACAGAGATATTGAAAAAGTAGCACACAATCCTAATACTCAGCATTTTTTTGGAACAATTATTTTTTATGAAGAGCGGTCTCAAATTTTCGGAGAGCCCAGCCGATATATTCTGGTTGATGGACAACAACGCCTCACAACAACAATGTTATTTTTGATTGCTGCAAGGGATGTAATACAAGATGAAATTTTGAAAAAGACAATAGATTCTAAATATTTAAGAAATAACAACGTTTCAGGAAATGATGTTGAATACAAAATAAAACTGAAACAGGTTGAAAATGATTGGGGAGCATATAAAAAACTAGTTCTTCAAGAAGAATTAAGCGACAAAGATAAAAAATCTATTGTCTATTCTAACTATTTATTTTTTAAATCAAGGCTTGAAAAATTAGAGCAAACTGAAATAAATGATCTGATTGTAAAAGGATTGGTTAATTTTAATATTGTTACAATTCAATTAGAACCAGAACGTAATAAATGGGAAAAGCCCCAAGAGATTTTTGAATCAATGAATTCTCTTGGAAAACCATTATCTTTGGCCGATTTGGTAAGAAATTATTTGTTGTTAGGAAAGACAGCCGCAAAGCAGGATACATTGTATCATAATTATTGGTTAAAAATAGAAAAAAATTTAGCAGGACCTGATGATAGTTTTTCTGTTTCCTCATTTATAAGAGACTATATGCAACTGGAAGCGACCTTTAGTTATAAAAAAGCGACAGAAACGAATTACAAAGAACTTTACCATGATTTTAAAGAATTATTTGAAAATGCCGAAACTGAAACGCTCATAGAAAAACTTGCTCTTTATTCAGATAACTATTCTGTTTTGGCAGGATACAAATCAAGTGGAGATGAAAGAATTGATGCAAAAATCTCTGATTTAAAAACAGTTGAATCTTCAGGTTTTTATTCCTTTATTTTAGGTATTTTGCATTTACAGACAGAGGGCAAACTAAGTTCAGATGATTGTTTATCAATTTTGGACGCTGTGTTTATTTATATAACCCGTAGAAGAATTTTGCGTCTTACACAAGGAGAAAATAAAAATGCCCCGCTATTGGTAAGTTTTTTTGATGAACTAATTACAGCATCTTCTAAAAAGGATAAGATGTTATCAATTTTATCAAACCAATTGTATGCTTTAAGATTACCTAATGATAATGAATTGCTTGCTTATTTAACTAATCAGGATTCAAATTTTTATAATCTTAGAATTTGTAAATTTGTATTTAGTCTAATAGAAGAGAGTATTACCAAATGTCGTCCTAAGAATGATACATATTTGCAAACAGAACATATAATGCCTCAGACACTTAACGATAATTGGAGGGACATGTTAGGAGATGATTATCAACGGATTTATGATAGTTATTTAAACAATATAGGAAATCTTACATTAATTAGGCATAATCAAGAACTTGGAAACAGTTCTTTTGTTAATAAAAAAGATATCTATATTAATAAATCAGGTATGCAAATTTCAAAAGATAAAATTATAGATAAAGATTCTTGGGGAGAAACCCAAATAAAAGAAAGAGCAATTTATTTAACAAAATTAATAACTGATAATGTATTACCTGTGTCAGAAAACTTGAAAAATTCTAATAACTATTCAATAGAAAAGAAAAACAGTTCTTCAAGATTTTCTTTTGGTGCAATAAATTTGATAGGAAAATTGATTACTTACTATGATGATGAAAGTATTAAGGCTGAAGTTGTTGCTGACAAAGAAGTAAAGTTTGAAGGAAAGAAATGGCGATTGTCTCCAATTACAAGAGAAATTGAAACAAGAAAGCAAAGATGCACAAAGTCAGGGGCTTATTGGGGAATAGATAAATGGGTATATCAAGGAAAAACCTTGGAAGAATTGATGAAACAAAATGACAATGAAGATATGGAATAAATAAAATCTTTCCTTTGAAAAATGTGATTCCGGCAGGAAATTACGTTCTTGACTTTTATTTTAACAGATAATATAATATCTACAAATAGAAGAAAATAGCATTTGGAGATAATATATTGTCTTTTATATTGAAATCACAGCAAGAGGTTATGCAAGAGATTGCCGAGAGGGCTAAGTTTCGGCGCTTGGAGCAAAATCTGACGCAGGAAGGTTTAGCGTTGCGTTCGGGCGTTAGTTTGGGAAGTATTAAACGTTTTGAACGAACCGGTGAGATTTCGCTTAAATCGCTGATTGATATTGCTTTGGCTTTGGGATGTTTGGAAGACTTTGATGCCTTGTTTGCAGACAATGCGCCGCGCGGCAGTTTGTTTGAAAGTAAAGAAGAGAAAAAACGCAAACGGGGGAGCATCAAATGAGATTGAATGTTTTTTTGAATGCTTACGGCAAGCGACATTTCGTCGGTATTTTAGAGGAACAGGCACCTCGTATCTTTTTTGAATATTCTCCGGAGTTTATTGCAACCGGAATAAATTTGTCCCCTTTTATGCTACCGCTCAAATCACAAATCTTTGAAGACACCAAACAAACCTTTGACGGTCTTTTCGGCGTGTTTAATGATAGTTTGCCCGACGGTTGGGGGTGTCTGCTTTTAGACCGACAATTACAAAAGAAAGGCTTGAGTTTGCAACAAATCACGCCTTTACAGCGTTTATCCATGATTGGGCTTAATGCTATGGGGGCATTGGAATATGAACCCATCACCGAAAATGACAGTGAATTTGTCGGCGATATAGAACTAGATTCACTTTGTTTGGAAACTAATCATATTCTTGCCGGCAAAAGTTCGGAAGTACTTGATAAGCTTTTAACGCTTAACGGCTCATCCGGTGGAGCTCGTCCCAAAATTGTGGCGTTGGTTTCAGATGATAAACAAACGCTCATTCACGGTAACTTGGCTAAACCCGGTTATAGCCCGTGGCTGATTAAGTTTACGTCATCTCTTGATAATAAAAACATCGGTGTTCAGGAATATGTTTACTCAAAAATGGCCAAAGACGCCGGTATTGAAATGCCGGAAACGCATTTGTTTCCCTCAAAAAACTGCGTCGGCCATTTCGGCGTCAAACGTTTTGACCGCATTGGTGACCAAAAGGTGCATATTCATACGGCCTGCGGGTTATTGCATGCCAACCACCGCACATCCAGCATTAACTATGACGGTTTATTAAAACTGACTTCAATTCTTACCAAAGACGTTCGGGAAGTTGAGAAAATGGTTCGGTTAATGATTTTTAACGTCAAAGCCGGCAACAAAGATGACCATAGTAAAAACTTCTCTTTTATGCTGGATCAAAACAACAACTGGAAAATGACGCCGGCATACGATTTAACCCCTTCGCAGGGTATCAACGGAGAACAGACATCTCTGGTAAACGGCAAAGGAATTGATATTACCGACAGCGATTTGATAAAAACTGCCACACCTTTCGGATTTGCGGAGAAGAAGGTTTCCGCAATCATTGAGCAAACGAATGCCGCTCTGGCAAATTATGACAAATATATGAAAGAGCTTGGGGTGAAGTAGAAAAACGTTATGTAAATATTACAAAGACGACAAACCGGTTGATGTTTACTCCAAGTTAATAGAAAAATGTAAAATTGACGATTTCAAAGGATATGATTTAACCTACGGTATATTCTCTAAAAGTGGCTTTACAAAACATTTGAGAGACATCGCGAAAGAAAACAAAAAACTCATTTTAATAGATGAATGTGACATGGTGAAGTAACTAAATTGTCATTTCATTTTTGGTCAAGTTCCTAATCAGCATAAGACACTCTCTCATAATCAAAATTTCTTCACAATACTCAAGAAACAGCTCATAATTTATAATTAAATTTTGCCATGTAAATTGCCCTTTCTTCCAGCCACAGAATACGGACCGTTCGCCATCAATGACTGGAGATTGAAAAATGGCTATTTTTTTCGATTTGTATAAAGAGAAAATGCTCACATAACGGACGCAAGACTTTAATCGCGAGCATTGCAAAAAATATCATCTTGCTGACGGATCCTAAATAATATCTATATACTGACCGAACATTCCTCTCTTGCCTCTTACACAAGGCATGAAAATAAATATTAAGGCAGGAAGCGGCGATGCTTTAGATCTATCGACTAAATAGAGTGCATGGTAAGCTAAATAAAAATATGCAATAGCTGAAATATATTTTATTATTGACATAATATTTATTTTAAACATTGCCACTTTCCTTTAATAAACTTTTAGTCTTGGACATAAACACATTCCTACAGCATTATAACAGATACTTGTATATCACTATGATAGTCAAACAAACAACGGCATATATGGGGGCAAAATATTTCCATTGATGCTTGGGGTCAAAGTATGGCGAATTTTCATGTCCTTTTTTGATTAAAATATGTGAGATTATCCCATCAACAACATAGAGTATACAAGCACATATTAAAAAAGGAAGCGGCGATGCTTTAGATTGATTCATTGAGTAAACAGCAAATCCAAACAAACTGAAACAAACAACAGCTGTAATAAATTTCATTATTTGCATAATATTTATTTTAAACATTGCCACTTTCCTTTAATAAACTTTTAGTCTTGGACATAAACACATTCCTACAGCATTATAACAAATACTTGTATATCACTATGATAATCAAGCAATCGACGGTACCTATGGGCAGACCATATTTCCATTGGTGTTTTGGGTCAAAGTATGGCGAATTCTCATGCCCTTTTTTGATTAAAATATGTGAGATTATCCTATCAATAACAAAAGGTATGAAAATACATATTAAAGCAGGAAGCGGCGATGCCTTAGATCTATCGACTAAATAGAGTGCATGGTAAGCTAAATAAAAATATGCAATAGCTGAAATATATTTTATTATTGACATAATATTTATTTTAAACATCGCAGCTCCCGACTTATTAATTATTATTTGTTGTAATTATGATACTGATTTTTAATTCCGTCAATAACATACCCTGTTGCTTCACCGCTTGCCGTACTAATTGCATTTCTCATTAATGGATTAACTGCTCGACCAAAGGCTTGATTTGCAATCCAGTTTCCTGCAAGATTGCCTACCAAACCAATAACAGTTTGCTTAGCATAATTTTGCCAATTATCCTGCCCCGAGCCAATACCATAAGCTATACCATCTGCAACAGCATCATAGTTATTGAGTTTATTTTGAATTCCCAAAGGTGTCGTTTTTGAATATCCAAAAAACTTAATCGGTGAAGCATAAGCACCTGCCATTTGGGTAACCGTTGTTGTTGTCGGATTTTCTTGCAAACCTTGGGCTAAAACCTGACGCCGATTGTCACGCCCTTTAACATACCCGCGTTTCATTGCATCACAGAAACTTTCGTTGGTCTTATTCCATTGCGGATTTAGGCTTGCTAATCCATAACCGACAGCACTTGCTGCTCCTTCTAATTCATCGGCCCAGCCAAGGCTCAATCCGTCCAAAGCTGCGGTAGTCAGTTGTTCAGCTTTTCGCAAAGTATTATCCCAAGTTGATGGTTGAGAATTAGGCTGTTGAGATGAGATTGGTTGCACATAACTTGACTGTGGTGACGAAGCCGTGATTTGCGACTTAAGAGCAGATGTTTGTTGAACACCGTACTTTTGCTGTAAATTATTAAGCTCGTCTAAGTCAAACCTTGTTTGTAATTCGTCTCGCAAGCTCATATTAGCATAATCAGGTGTCTTAATCCCGTTATATTTTGTTTGCAATTCAGATAAACGATTGCGTTCACCTTCTTCTAATAATTTTCTTTTATAGATTTCAAAATCCATGTTTCTTCTCCTCCATTATTGTTAACAATAGAAGCATAGATTAAGAAATATTTTAGCTTAAAATCAATCCTCCGTAACGATAGACGTATCAGCTTCTTCGCGTAGAAGCTTTTTGAACTCGCGGTTATTGTTTTGTGCCAATTGCACTAACTTGTTAGCAATATTTTGTTTTACATAAGGAATTGGCATATCTTCCGATTTATGTGTCAAATACCACATAGCAAAATAGTTTGCTGATAATATTTTGCCGTTCTCATGATATTGCATAAATTTTTCATATTGTATTTTTTTGAAATATTCCCTAAAAGGAGCATATTTTTCATCTCTTAATTTTCTGGCCTTACGGGCACAATTTTTTCTTTCGCATTTACATAACGATTCAATTGAATCTTTACGAATTTCACTCCATTGCTCTCGGTTTTTGTACAAAATAATATTTATCAAATTCACTATTTGCGCTTGCAATTGTGAAAAATTGATCTCTGTCTTATGATTTTGCAAAATATTTCTCAACCAATGCATATCCTGATTATCCATACTCATTGATGAATCTAACAATAATTCCACATCTACATTTAACGCATTGGCAATCTTGGTTAAGTCCGTATTTATCAATTCTATCTTTTGACATTCAATTGATTTAAGACTTTCTTCGGAAACATCAGCTGATTTGGCTAATCCTTCGGGTGTAAGCTTTTTGAGCATCCTTAAATTTTGAACTTTGTTTCCATTGCCCAAAATCAAACATTTTGCCCACTCAAAAGGCAAGTTACTATTGTCCATTATGTTAACATCTTAAATTATCTAACCAATCTGTATTTAGTGATATTTTTCTATAAATGCAACCAAACGATTATATTTTTGACTTATGAGATTTATAATGCTACGTTTAATTTAACTCAATTCATGCAAGCAAATTAATAAGCATACGGTTCTTTTCATCTTTCGTTCCGGACTTTATTATAAATTTTTCCCCAGCCTTCATTATGGCTTGCTCCGCTGACTTCAATAATTAAATCATCCTTTCCGACAAATTCCCGAATTAAAACAGGTGGCATAACTTTGTCATTGTTACCGACAATATTTTTAATTGCTTCATATTCGGCATTAATAACTTCAGGAGCAAAACGGGCAGTCGTTCAATGACGTTGGAACAAATTCCGTTTTTGATATACTGACAAGGACGGGCAAGATAAATCATGTTCGGGCTGTTGTCACCAAAAGCCGGTTCACGGACTAAAGTTCCGCGAGGTGTCGGGTTTTGCGTGGCGCGGACGTGAGCGTTAAAAGCATAACCGTCGCCTTCTATATATATTTTATAAGGAGCAGCCGGATTGGTAACCTTTTGCCGGCTGGCAAGAGTAAAATTCCGTGTTTCAACCTCTTTATACACAAAGTCAGCCGGCACCTTGATTGTTGTGTATCCGGTCGGCGACAGCAATACTTTTATGATACTTTCGGCTCCTTACAAAAGGACTATATCGGCTTATTTATAAAAATTCCAGAGGGTTTTTGACTTTTAGCTTGATTGTCTTCAAAAGGCTTTATAATATAAATCCGAGCAGTTCGCTGCTTAGGGCGTCGAAAACCCTTTTATAGACTTAGTCGTGTGCACACGACTTTAACCTGTGCCGACTTCTGATTCTACTTGGACGGATGTCGGTGAATAAGGCTCAGCCAAATAAGCCGAGCCGTTTGAGTCTATACGGTTTCTGAACATCCGCCCGCCTTTCAAAGAAAAGCGGGTTTTTCTTTAACTAGTTAGAAAAAGGATGTTTAATCGTATGAAAAATAAACTTTTAATTACAACGGCATTGGTGGCGCTTTCGGTGTCCGGCAATGCTTATGCGGAAAATCTTCCGGAAGATGCAACCAATTTGACATCGGGTAACTATGTCGTTGAGCGTTCGGATACCGAGGTTTCACACTCGGGAGACATAAATTTATCAGGAACAGCCTCATTAGACGTAAAAACTCAGGCAATCGTGGAAGAAGAAGCCGATGAGGTCGATGTTTCCAAGACCTTGAATGTTAGCGGAAATGTCTCTCTGGCAGATGATGCCTCTTTGTCGGTAATCAATTCAGATGCGACAGATGAGACTGAAAAGCCTTTTATGTTTGTTGACGGCAAATATACCCAAACGGGCGGAGAATTGACGCTAAAACAAGAGAATGGAGCCGGATGGCGCTCAACGCTGAACGCTAAAGAAGCAGATATCAGCAGTGGCACGATAAAGCTGGATACCGGCGAAATCTTTATATATGGCAATGCTGATGACGGCAGCCAATTTAATATTTCGGGCGGAACATTTGAAATGAATGATTCCAATATCAGTACCTATCCGGCTATGTCAGACGGAGACAATTCCCAGAAAGGTGCTGCCATGACTGTTTCTGGCGGTACGTTTAAGATGAATGAAAGTTCTTTGGGACGTGAAAATTCCGGAGATTTGGACATTAGCGGCGGAGAGTTTACGTTGGAAAACGGTTCCGCAATATTCCATGACGGCGAAACCGGTGATATAAATATCAGCGGCGGCACAATCTCTCTTAAAGATTCGTCAATAATAAGAGGCGGTGATTATCAAAGCGAGGACGGCAAACCGGCAAGCGGCAACATAAACATTACCGGCGGAACAATAAATGTTAGCGGTTCTTCTGCGGAAATCGCTTCCGTAGGCAATATAAAAATTGCCAACGGGGCAGAGCTTAATGTTGCTTTGGGTTCTACATTGTTTGCCAAAGCGTTTACAGAAGATATGAGCCAGGCTCAGAAAGCTACGCTTAATGTTTATGATAACGATACCAGAATTAATTTGGGCGGCAAGTTGGTTGCCAATATTAACGGTGATGACCGTGGCAAAATTCATTTTCAGAACTCAAACGCCAAAATCGACGGTAATGTTGAAGCTGTCAGCCTGATTTTTGAAAACAGCCACTCTTTAAATAACGCAATCAGCGGCAATATCGGCGGTTTGGACATTTTAGCCATTAACAAAGGTACGTTGACGTTTGACAAGGAGCCGACTGATACGATTACAACGGTTCAGGTCGGCAATGGCGCAACGCTGGATATCGGCGACAAAACACTGCATTCAACCGGCGATAAAGCCGATGGCGAAGGTGTCATTTTTGCCGATAATTCAACTTTGGCCTTTACCGTAACCGATAAAGATACCTATGGTAAAATCAAAGCCAATTATATCAAAATCAGCGAAAACGGTACAAATTTGAATATGACCTTAAACGGTGCCGCCTTGGCTAAAGGTGAAACAGCTACTTTTAAATTATTTAACGGTGCAGATTCCGCCGAAGCAGAGGTTGAAGGCAAGTTTGCCAACCTGAGCCGAAATTCCCGTTACGAGTTTGTTGACAATGGTGACGGAACATTTGAAGTTACTTCTGTCGGTTCTGCCACGGATGCCGTTGTTGATGCAGGCGGTTCTGCCAACAATGCCGGAACAGCCGAGGCATGGGACAGCGTCAGGGCTTCAACCAGCTCTCCGGTTGCTGCGGCAGTTACGGAAAAACTAGCACAGCTTTCCAACAGCACAAATGCTGCCGAGCAGAAAGCCTATGTTGACGCTTTAACGGCTGTAGCTCCCGAGGTTGCGCCGATGGTTCAAAAGACACAGACAGAAACAGCTAGTCAGGTCTTTGGTGCTGTTAGCACACGCTTGACCGGTGGTTCTGTTTCAACCGGAGGCGAAGGTATGGCTTCCGGCGACAATATCTTCAAACGCGGTGCAATGTGGGTTCAGGGCTTGTTTAACAAATCCAAGTTAGATAACACATCCAAAGCCAAAGGTTTTGATGCAGATTCTAACGGTATTGCTTTCGGAGCCGAGAAGTTTGTAACCGATGATACCAAGGTTGGTATTGGTTATGCTTACACCAATACGGATATTGACGGCTTTATGCGTTCAACCGATGTTGATACGCACACCGCAATTGTTTACGGCGAATATAAACCGTCCAACTGGTATGTAAACGGTATTGCGACCTATGGCTGGTCTGATTATGAAGAAAGCAAGAATGTTGCCGGAGTTGGTGTTAAGGCTGATTACGATGTCGAAACCTTTGGCTTACAGGCAATGACCGGTTACGATATGAATATCAACGGCTTAGGCATTACACCGGAAACCGGTTTGCGTTATGTTCATATCAAGCAGGACGCTTATAAAGATTCTGCCGACCAACGTGTATCTGCCAATGACAGCGACATTTTGACCGGTGTTATCGGAGCCAAAATCAGCAAAAACTTTGAGCTGTCCAATGGTATGAACATTAAGCCGGAAGCCAGAATTGCCGCCACGTACGACCTGATGAACGATGACGTTAATTCGGTCGTAACCTTGGCCAACGGTTCGGCTTATGCGGTTGAAGGCGAAGCCCTTGACCGTTTCGGAATGGAATTCGGTGCCGGCGTAACTGCGGAAGTCAACGACAAGGTGGAACTTTCGTTCGGTTATGAAGGCAAATTCCGTGAGGATTACCAAGACCACACCGGTTTGATTAACGCTAAATATAAATTTTAAGCGTTTGATCCGTAGCGCAAAATACCCTGTGGCCGATTGGTTGCAGGGTATTTTTATTGCAAACGACAAATTATCGATTTGCCGGATAAATATTCTTGTAACCAAAAGATGAGGGAAATTATAATTCAGCTGTTCCGAATTTGTCCTGATCAGCTGAAATTGCAGGATTCGAAAGGTTGTTATTAAAAGTAATGAGGGTATTACGGATCATCTTTTGTTTGACTTTAACCATAGATGTTTTAATCTGAGGCTAAGATTTTTAGGAGTAACAATAATGCCTGAGATAAAATGTCCGAAGTGCGGAGAAGTGTTTACGGTTGACGAGTCCGGCTATGCCGCGATCGTGGCGCAGGTTCGTGACGCCGAATTTCATGACGCTGTCCGGGAGCGCATTGAGCAGCTCAACCGGGAAAAACAAAATGAGCTTAAATTGGTGGAAAACAAGGCGGAGATGGACAAGGCGCAATCGCTGGCCTCGCTTAATTTGGAGATTTCTAACCTTAAAGCACAACTTATTACCCTCGGCAAAGATAAAGATTTGGAAAAAGCCCGGAGTGTTTCCGGTTTGCAGCAGGAAATTGAGAAGTTGAAAGCGCAAATTCTGGCCGGTGATAAGGATAAGCAACTTGCCGTAGCCGCGGCCGTAACCTCTAAAAACGATGAAATCGTTGCGCGCGACAGGCAAATTGCCGAACTGAACATTAAGTTGCGGGAGACGGCGAAAGATACCCTCGTCAAAGAACAAAGCTTAAAAGAAAATTATGAATTAAAGCTCAAGGAAAAAGATACGCAGATTGAGTTTTACAAAGACCTGAAAGCCAAAATGTCCACCAAAATGGTCGGGGAAACTTTGGAACAGCATTGCGAAATCGAGTTTAACAAGCTCCGGGCGACGGGTTTTCAAAAAGCCTATTTTGAAAAAGACAATGATGCGAAAACAGGCAGCAAAGGAGACTACATCTACCGTGAATCGACGGAAGAGGGCGTAGAGTTTATCTCTATTATGTTTGAGATGAAAAATGAGATGGACACGACGGCCACCAAACATAAAAATGAGGACTTTTTGAAAGAACTGGATAAGGACCGTCAGGAAAAAGGCTGTGAATATGCCGTGCTGGTTTCTCTTTTGGAAGCCGATAACGAACTGTATAATTGCGGCATCGTTGACGTTTCCTACAAATATCCGAAGATGTACGTCATCCGTCCGCAGTTTTTTATCTCAATGATTACATTGCTCAGAAATGCAGCTTTGAATTCGGTTCAATATCGTAAACAATTGGCTGAATATAAGAACCAGAATATTGACATTTCAAATTTCGAAGCGGAAATGAACGATTTTAAGGATAAGTTCGGGCGAAACTATCAGTTGGCCAGCGATAAATTCCGCAAAGCCATAGAGGAGATTGACAAGACGATCGACCATTTGCAGAAAACCAAAGACGCCCTGTTGTCTTCGGAAAACAACTTGCGGCTGGCAAACAACAAAGCTCAGGATCTGACCGTTAAGCGTTTGACCAAAAATAACCCGACGATGGCTCAAAAGTTCGCGGAGCTGGAGGCTAAAGAGCAGGGGTAAGGTCTTCCCACGTCCGGTTTGAGACGTTGAATCTCAGTTCTTTGACGATTTCTCCGCTCTCAAACCGGACG
>UMDD01025421.1_pt1 | contig 22455 bp, 36 predicted proteins | sample 1964401 | NCBI WGS metagenome assembly UMDD01 (sample SAMEA4835985, study PRJEB28245) | human gut metagenome | biome: gut microbiome; material: fecal sample | place: Denmark | collected 2008
CTTTGTTATCATCCGTTAAAAATGATATTTCTTGAATGCCTGTTTGACCTGATATACCGATAGAGAACCATTGATTCATATAGCAGTAGAAATTCTTTGCTCCTCTTTCGCCATTTGAATCTGCTGGAATTGTTAATAATCTGCAAGCTCCTGTCCAAAAATGTCCTGATTGTGCTACCGATGTCATGTACAAACAAGGGTTATAATTACTTCCATTGTAAGTTTGATATATCATTCCGCCACCGGTTCTAATATAAGGTCTATAATAATCGGGAGAGTCGTTTGGTAAATTAGCAAAATCTGACAAATGACATAAGTATTCATTTTGTGTGTAATTTTCTCCATCGACTTCATCAGGATTTCCAAACTGTAGAATTTTCTTTTGATCGTTTACTAAAGCAAGAAAACCATTGTCACCATGCATTACAGCTTCGATTTTTGGATAAGCTTTTCTAGTTCCTTTGTAATCTATTTCAAAAGTATAACCGTTATCTAATGTAGCAGTTACTGTTTTTTCTTTAACGCTATATTTAAATGGATCCGCACAATATATTTCAATCTCACCTATTACGGAGTTTGAACCACCTTCAATTTCATGATTTCCTTGTGTGGTCCCAATAAAAAATTTATCTGGCTCATCATTAAAGATAATTTGTGCTTGCTCAACGGCAAAAATGCTGTTCATTTTATTAAATGCTTTTCTAAACTCACTATTACTTTTAGTAATCAATTGATATTTAACAGTAATAATTCTCGAATCATACCTTCTTGATTTATAATGTGTACCATCTTTACTATTAATTTCAATGTCATTAATTGAAGAAGATGCAAGTTCTCTGCCTTGAACCGAGAGGGTTCGATAACCATCAATCTCATTTTCTAAATAAACGCCATTAAAAGACATTGCTTCAGCAGGCAAATAATTACCTGCTGATATGTTCGAAGTTGTGTCTATAAAATCATATAACATTTAGATATCACCTCTCAATCTTCTTGAATGTTTGTCCATCCTATCAAGTTCTTCTTTAGTGTATTTTGCCATTGCTTTACCAGCTGTTTTACCATCAATTTCAGTTGTAATATTGAAGTTATATTCTGTGTTATCATCGTTACCACCTTCATCATCAATATAGCGATCATTGTATTCTATATAACGATTCAAAGTACCACTAAGTCCATCAGCGAGCGAAAGGTTCATACCTAATGTATTGACATCAAAAACGTAAGATTGTACAGTATCAAACATTTTTTGAGCTTGATTTGCAATCAAACGAATATTATTACCAACACCTTTAGCAACACCCGTATCAAGCATTCTACCTACCCATTTCCCCCATCTTGAAGGCGAATGAATACCAAAGAATCCTAATACTTTATCTTTGAACGAACCTAGTACTTTTGCTGCCGCATTCCATAATTGACCAGCAGCACTAGAAATTCCTTTTGCGATTCCTTTGATGATATTAATACCGATTTCTAACCAGTTTGTATCCTTGAAAGTTGAAATAATTTTCTTAGCAATTTTAGCCACGCCCGAAATAACATGAGGTATTGCTGAAATCAATCCTGAAACCAACTTCAAGATAATTTGAACACCTGCAGTCATGATTTGAGGGAGATTTGTAATAATTGCGTTTAAAATTGCTCCTATCAATTCAACTGTAGCATCGATTATTTGTGGTAAATTATTGATTAAACCATCAACTAATGTATTGATGATTTCTACTGCACCATTAAGGATTGTAGGAAGATTTTCACTGATTGTATTAATCAGTGTAGTTATAATTTGAATAGCTCCTACAACTAATTGAGGTAGCATTTGAACAATACCGGTAGCAATATTTTGTAGAATTTGAACACCCATTTGTATCATTGCAGGCAGTTGGGTTTGAATCGCTGTTGTAATATTGGTAATCATAGTTTGAATTCCTACCAATATTAAAGGCATGTTATCTAAAATACCTTGTGTAATGGAAGTGAGTACTTGTAGTCCTATTCCTAATAACTGTGGTATAGCATTTAATATTGCACCACCTAAAGTACCAACAATTAGCAACGCGCTTTTAACAATTGATTGGGCGTTAGCTGATATTCCCTGAATAATTGAATTCAATATTTGCATACCTGCATTTACAACAAGTGGTAATGTTTTAGATATTCCAACTGATAAATGAACAAGTAACTGTGCTCCTGAACTTGCTAACATAGGCATTTGACTGGTAATTCCTTTTACAAAATTACTAATCACTTTAGGCGCCTGTGTAACAACCGTGGCAATCATCTGATCAATTTGACTTCCAAACTGATTATTTACAATTCCTAAACCAGCAACAACCAATCCTAAAATAGCTGCAGGTCCTACTGATTTCATGGCTATGGCAAATACTTTAGTTAATCCTGTCGTCATTGTTGACATAGCTTTCATACCGACATCCGTTGATTTTTTTAATCCTTCGCCGATTCCTGAACCCATCTTCATGAATTTATCAGGAATTTTATCAGATACTTTTGAAAATGAATTTCCAATAAACTGACTTGTTGAAGAACTGATGCTTCTAATTGAGTCTAGAGTACTAGAAACTTTGTTTTTCACTGATGAAGGAACTAAATTGGCAAATTTATTAGATAACCATTTTAATTGAATTCCGACTTCATTCGATTTTGAAGTTGCTACATATCCAATGTCCTGATATGCTTTTTTCATAGCTACTGACATGTCCATTCCTTGCTCTTTATAAGTTTGGGCAATTTTTGCAGCTTTCGACCTCAATTCATTAACAGTAGTGTTATTTTCTTCCGCTATTTGTTTGAGTGATTTTCCTATCGAACCACCTGCGTTATTAAAACCTTTGACAATTCCATTAATACCTGACTTTGCTTTTTTTGGTAGAGAACTCATGACACTGCCTAAAACTTTAGTTTTTCCTGTTAATCCATCAAACCCTCCACCTAAAGCTTTTATATAATCAACACTTCCAGTCGCTACTGTCAGTCCAGCTAAAATAGATCCTGTCTGCATAGCTAATCCCTTAAGGTTATCAAAATTTGCAACAGCCTGTACTAAACCTCCGTTAAACTTTTTAGTACCATCATCTAATAATGTGTAACTTCCGAAAACTTTGTTTATTCCTTTTTTGACATCATCCAACATTTCTTGAATTTTAGGCAACCCTGAATTACTCAACATTGTATCGATAGCTGAAATAGTTCCTTCCATACCGCTCTTAATAGCAGTTTGGATATTAGCAAACGATGTCTTAATTCCACCACTTGCTTCTAATGCCATTTCAGCAAAACCACCTGTTCTAGTAGAACATTCAATCAGTGCATCATTAAATTGATCAAATGTAATTTGCCCAGATTGTAACGAACTATATAATTCATTAGAAGAACCGCTTGCAATTCCAAGTTGCTTGGCTGTTTTGCTTAATGCATAGCCCATTGTTTCTTGTAATGTTCTCCAAGACTGCATATCAACAGTCCCTTTTGAAAGCATCTGTATATACTGTTCCATACCTCTTGATGAATCTGAAACAGAAGCTGAACTTGCCAGAAAAGCATTATTCAAAGCTAATGTTGTATCAGTAGATTTATCTAGATTACCTGTTAAAACAGTAAGTCTTTGTGATGTTTTAACAACATCATCTAAAGCTGTTGGTAAACCTTGTATACCATCCTTCAACTTAACTGTCGATTTATTTGCTTGTTGTGTACTATATCCGAGATTAGTCAATACTTTTGGATATTTTGTTAGCGTATCATATCTGTCAACTGCACCATTGACTGAGCTTGTCAGCATATTAACGCCTGCAGATAACGCTTTAAAAACCCCTATGCCACTAGCAATTTTCATTATTGAACTAGTAGCTCCTTCACTTGCACTTTTAATGCCTGAAAGACTACTGTTAGCCATTTTCATAGTGCTTGTAAAGTTTTGATCAACAGCACTCAGTATTGCTTTTACACTATATGTTTCCAATAATTATCACTTCCTTCCTTGAATTTCTACAGCTTGTCTAATTCGTTCAATGAGAGAAGTTTCATTATTTTGATTTTCTATACTACTTTCGATTTTCTTTCGATTAAAGAACTGTTTGAAAGTTCTATATACATATCTACCACTTTTCTTTTGTGCTTTTGCTTGTCTGATAACCCATGCTAAGAGAAATAACTGTTCTGATTCATCAATCTTTTTCTTTTGAGCGCCTTTCATCAAACATCTATAATCTTTGATTGTTAATCTATTGATTTTATCAATATCATTGATGTTTAAATAGCGAAAACAATTTTCGATTATTTCTTCATATGTTACTACATTGCTTGATCCTGTGTTTCTTGCATTTTTTCTTCGTACTCTTTCATCAGCATCTTTGCTTTCTTCTTTGTGGCATTCGACTTTTTTAACTCTTTTAACACATCGTCAAAAAGACCATCAATATCTGTATTTTCATTATCGATATAATTATCAAGCTGTTCTTGAGTGACTCTTGGGTTTTCAGTTCTATTTGCTACAAATAAACAATCAGATAAAGTAACAGTATTTCCTGTTAATAAGTTTGGAATCAATGTTTCCAATCCAATTCCAAATTGAACACCATTTTGTTCAATTGAAGATTTTCCATCTAAATATCTTACAAATCCAATTCCAAATCTAAAATTATATGTTTTGTTTTCAATAGTTAATTCCATAATTTTCTCCTCTCAATCCAAATAAAAAGAACGGATATAAATACCCGTTCTATTCTCCATTTTCTCTTGTTACATCTTTGTAGACATAAGATGCAATTTCTTTTTGCTCATCAGTCAATGTTGCGTATCCATCTGCACCTTGACCGTTAGCTCCATAAGTGATACTTACTTCAACATTATCTTCAGCATTAGAAGAAATTCCTAATTCAGTAATGTATCCTCGATAGTATTTTGATTTATATTTACCACTATTTGTGCTAGAACCAGGTTCAGCTAAATTTACTTCCCAGCATTCTACAAGTTTGTCATTTAACATTGCTGACTCTAATTTATCAATCATCTTATCCCCTTTAGGCAACAATGATGTACTTGTGATTTCAATTTCAGCAGCACCAGGTGTACGAACATTTCCATCTTTCGTTTGTGTAGAATCAGCATCTTTAGATGTTGTTCTTTCATTTTCAGTTACAAAAGCTAAAGCACCTGCATTTTCTGTTTTTGAATCTTCTGCCACTCTAAATAAGTAGACAAGTTTTTTTCCTGAAATCGTTTCAGGACTTTCATCAGCAAATAATTGCAAATCAATTTTATTGATCACTTCTTTTTCCTCCTTTACTAGAAGATTTGAATTCTAACTCTAACACAACATGCATAAGTGGTGTCTTAGTTGTCGTATCTTCCAAAATTCTTTGTTCAATATTTCTAATTTCCCACTTGTAATTGCTCGTGTATTCCAATCTTCTTACAATGTTTTTTATTTTTAATGCCATATTAGAAACAGTTCCTCTTTTTTTAGGCGAGTCATTCCATATGTGAATGGTTTGATACACGTTATTGAAGATGGCTGTTTTATTGCTATAGTCATCAGTTTGTTGACTGTCAGCAAGATAAATAAAAGGATATGGTGTTTCTACAGGTGGCATAAAGCCATCAAAAACCATATCTGGATATTCTTTTTTTAGCGTTACTAACAAGTAACTGAATAATTCTTGTTGAGGATCCATAACGCACCTCATTTCATTAATTTCTTTAAGTCTCTTTTGAAGATTTCTTTTTGAATGTTGAAAGATGGCCGTACAAAAGGTTGGGCCGCCATATATCGTGTCCCATATTCCGGGTAAGATGCATAGCTGGTTGTTGGCTCAACTGTTACAGTCAAATTAGAATCTGTAAATGCACTTCTAATACTTCTTTTAGTTGCACCGGTTGAGTATCCTTTGACAAAGACCGCATTTCTTGTCATTCGCGATTGCAAATCCGCACCATTTTTCTTAACAACAGTTCTAGCATCATCAAGAGTTGCATTTTTCTTTAGTTTGGCTTCTAATTCTTTAATGCCTGTAATATTTATACCTCTACCCATTTTGCACCTCATGAACGATAAACGACTGTTTATTTCTAAGCTTTCTAGAATAATCCGTTTGATAAATTTTATCATTGATTCTAATTAAATCATATGATTCATCGTAATGATTTTGTATATGGATGGTCTTACTTCCTTGCTTGATAGAGCCATAAACAACTCGCATTGTTTCAGTTCTTGTATCTATGACAGAAGCCATTGCATGAGTTTCTTTTGTTGTATCCTCTCCATAATCTCCGGTAGTAGGATCATACTCACCTTGTGTAACTTTTTGAAAATAAATAGGAGTGTCATATCTCATAAGAATTTGACAACTCCTTTTACTTCGTTCTTTTTATTTTTCCAAACTTCTATATCATTTAGATACCCCTTGAAATCATTGTCACTGAATGACATGGTTTCTCCTTCAACGGAATGACTTGTGACTCCTTCAGAACCAATCTTGTTATATCTAACAATTGAAACTTCAGTAACAATATATTCTAATTCAGTTGGTACTTCTTCAACATCCAATAGTGTTTTTAAACGATTAGTAGTAAGACGAATAATCACATCTAATGTCCTGTTAGGTTTTTCTTCAGGAAATCCTAATAACGCAGTTACATCATCAATGATTGCCATAACTATTCACTTTTAGCTTTTTTAGTTGTTTTCTTAGGCGTTTGCTTTTCATCTTCTACTTTATCATTTTCTTCAATGTTTTTTTCTTCATCCTCAATATAAGTGATGAGTGGTGTTTCTAGTTTATTTTTTGATGTTGCTAATTCAATGATACGTTCCCTAGATGGTTCAAAGCCATCTCTAGGGTACACATCACCAGTATCATAAATATGATCATCATCTGTTAAATCAGAAAATCTTTTAATTGCAACATACATTAAGCAGCATCTCCCGGAGTGATTGTTCCTTTGAATACGCCATCAACATATTCAACGAAGAATTTAACACCACACATTAATAATGTTTCAATTGTTGCATTGTCTGTTTTAGAAGTATGAACCATACCTACTAGACCTGTTGTATCACTTGTTAAGCCAAATGTATCAGCAACATCCCCATTGTTTGTTGGGATATAAGCACCCGCAATGTTTTCTTTGGCAGTACCATATACTGTACCTTTTTCTAATTCAGGTGAAACGATGACATCACCTAAACCTAAGAAATTCTTTAAGTATGTGAATCCATAAGCAGTTTGTAAAGTGATTTCTTTTGAACCTAAATATTCAGCAATATCATCTGTAGATACAAAATAAATAGGTGTAACTGTTTCATCTTTATAATGTTTAACTAATTCTCCCCACACTGCAGACAAAGCAGATTGTAAAGTTTTACCAGTAGCAGTACCAGTACCTTCTTTCAATGTTGAATAGAAAGTCTTTTTGATTTGACCTTGAATTACACCAACCATTTTTTCATCAGTTTGGTTGATAGCAATATTACGTCCTGAACGTTGAATTGCTTCTGCAGTAGTTGATTTACGATATTTTTCTAATACTAGGTCAATGTCTTTGACTTTCTTTCTAGTTACTTTAGTTAAACCGATTGTTTCACCTTCTCCAACTTGAGGGGCAACTGTACCAACCTCCATTTTATAGATTTTGATTGTTGTTCCTGAAGACATTGGTGTTAATTCAGTAACCCCTAATAAATCTTGTAATTCATTGATGTTTGAACTGATTCTAGAAGTATAATCGATAGAAATCCCTGGTTCTAAATCAGTTGTAACTGTTGTATTTGTTGGTGCAGCAAATAATTGTAAATTGAATTGTTTTCTCATATAGTTTTCTCCTTTTTTTATCTAAATAATTCAGGATGTTCAGCCATTGCTTTTTGACGTTCAGTTCTATTTTTGATTTTTAAAATATCTTCTTTTGTCAATTCTTTTGAACCATCCTTTAATCGAGGTGTTTTTCCCCTTAAAACTTCAGCCACAGCTTTTTGAACAGCTTCATTGAAGTTTTTAACAAAGTTTTCTACATTTGCCTTTGTTGTCTCAGCATCTTCAGCTACTAGATTTACTAATAATTCATCATTAACAACGATTTTTGAATCGTTTAAGATCCCTCTGGCAACCTTTGTCATTGCTCCAATAGCTTTTTCTTTCTCATAACCGGCGATTTTCTTTTGGAGTTCTTCCATTTCATGTTTTCTTTTTTCTTCTTCGGTCATGTTTTTTAATCGTTCAGCTTCTGCAGCTTTTGCGCTTTTTTCTTTTTGTCTTTTTTCCCATTCAGCAAATTTTCGATTGATGATGTTGTTTACATCTTCGTCAGTGTATTTTTTGTCATCATTTCCACCATCTCCTGATTCGTCTTCAGGATCATCGTTGCCTGGTTCACCATCTCCGCCTTCTTCAGCGAATAACTGTAAATTTAAGTTTCTTTTATGGGATAATAATTTTTCTAATTCTTTTTTCATTTTTATTTCTCCTATCCGTATCTTTTAGAGAGTTACACGCCTGCTCTTTTCCGTAGCTTAAAGTTTCCACGCCTGACTCATCCATATCTTTTAATGTCGTAAATGCTTGGACAAAATAAAAAGCACTCATTGTAGTGCTATTCTTTGATTTCTAATTGTACATAATCAGGGTAAGTATGACTTACCTCTCTACATCCAATTACAAAGCCATTAACTAATGTAATTGCTTTACATGTTGGATGATATATACCTATATATCCTTCTCCTTTTTCTAGAGAAACGTTTATTTTGTTTGATGTCAATTCTTCCAAACTATAGCAAAGCGTTTGTAAGAGTGTGGAAATTGCAGAACATACAATATCTTCACCACATATGTTGTAATTTGCATGACCAACACATTTAACTGCTATATGTTCTTTAGAGATTCCAACTGTAATTTTAATCATATAAATTCCTCTTTTAGAAAATAAAAAACAATCACTCACGATTGCCATATTTCTTCTTATTTCGTTCTAATGATTTTGTTTTTGATTTAGGTGGTGGTACGTAACAGTCATATTTCTCATGACGGATACGCCCACAAATCATACACATGTACTGAATTTTCTTAACAATAACATGCCTTTTCTTATCAAAATATTGAATAGTATAATATTCAAATTCTTGATGATAATGTGGTCTTAATCCTTCAGCCATAGACTCCCTCCTTTCTATTTTTTTGCAAAAAGAAGAGTAAGTCATTTAAACTTGCTCATTAAATACATTTTGTTGTTTTAAATGCTTCTTCCAATTTTGGAAAAATAGTTGCTATATAATTCACAACATCTTCATTATGAAATTGATACCCAAATTCAATTCCTGCTTCATACATAAAAGCATGAATTAATTCATGCTTTAATGATGCATTGATCATAACATCATCCTTATGCAAAAATATCTTTTTTTCTATGTAATCAACATATGCATCAGCATTATTTTTAAGCATGCATGAATCTTTTTCATCCAGCTTTTCAATTTCATAAGTTGTTCCTAAAATATTAACTTCCATGCCTACTCCTTAATTTTGAAAAAATAAAAACCGACTATTTGTCGGCTTACATCCAAGGTCTATTCCAAAAAGAAGGCCTTATTTTTTTGTCTTGTTCTTCATCAAGAATTGCTACTATGTCTTCCTCTGTATAATAAGGAGCAGCTTTTTTAAAATCTTCAATATGCTTTATAAATTCTTCTTTGCTTCCTATAACTTTAATATGAAATTGGTATTTATCGTAATCAATCATTTATCTTTACCTCCACTATTAAAGTGTATTTATCTTTTTCTTTTTTTACTTCACATATATTGTAGCACACACCTCTTTTAAACAAAACCTCATCTTGATTTTTATAACTTTCTTTTGCTAATGGTTCAATATACAATGCGCCTTTATAACCTTTTGGAATTTTCATAACAAGATTTACATCTCTTAATTTATAATCAAAGTTTTTAAATGATGTAGACAAATATCCTTTCTCTGTTTTCGTAGTACCTTTTAAACTAAACATGTCATTATCAGAAACATTTCTTTTATTTAGTAGAACTTTACTATCTATTTTTCGATATAAAATTAAATCATCTGAAATCTTTCCTTTACTTAGTGCATGATCTAACATTGCTATTTCCTTTTTGAATTTTCTTTCACGTCCAGTATTTAAAGCAAAATTAATTTGCATAGCAAGATTGCCAGTATATCTTGTAAGAATTTCTTTTTCACTTTTAGATAAAGATGCAATTTGTTTTTTTAAATCATTTTTCACACCTGAAACTTTTTTATATTCATCAAACCTCAAACTATGTTTACCATTTGCAACCCCACCAAGCCATTCATCATATAATTTACTATCCATATGAGGTCCTGTTGAACAATGACAGTTAGGATGCATAGGTGGAGCATTTTCTCCAACGTTCATTCTTTTAATTGGAAACACCTTACCGTCCAATGATCTGCACGTATTACACGCATCACCGATTCCACAAGTAATATATTCATATTCATCAAATCCATTTGCTTCGTATGATTTTTGTTGTGCAGCAATTTGAACTCTAGCAAGTTCAGTCCTCATTAATCGCTGTGCATCACCGATTTTAACATCAAAACGTTTTCTTAATAGTCTGGCTAACTCATTAGGATTTTTTCCTTGGATAAGTCCTGTTGCTAGCAAACTCTCAAGATCATGTTTAAGTAAATCTTGATGCATCCATATTCTATCGCTATATGTTGCATTATAAAATGATGCATTGACGATAGAATGCACTGTATCAGCATTGTCTAAAATTGTTGATCCTAAAATGCCCGCCTGTCTTTGAATTTCATCAAGTGTTCTATTTTCAAGAAGATTATCCATATATTTTTCTAATTCATCATGGCCACTTACTAAAGCCAAACCAATATTGGCTTTTAACAACTCAAGTCTGTTGACTTTCATTGTTAAGTTGTAAAGCTTCATTTCATCATTTGCTTGTTGTGAAAAGTTTTTTTCTTCTACATACTGTTTAGCTTTTCTTGAATAAACTTCCATATCCAAATTAGAAGCTCTTTTTTTAGCTTCAGCCATTGTGATACCAGTATCCTTTGCATACTTAGCATAGAAATTATTGATTTCTAACTGAACTTCATCCATCATTCTTTGATAGATTTCTTTAATCTTCTTATCATACTCTTTTTCATCTTTAATATTCTTTAGGCGTTGTTTATCTTCTCTTAAACGCCAATATTCAGCACTATTCATCTATTGATTAAACATCCTTTTATCAACGATAGACTCTGTAGAGTTTTCATCTTCTTGCTTAATTTTTTCTTTTTCTTTTTGAACGTCTTCAACGATTGATAAAGAAGATAATTGAGTATCTTTAGAAACAACTCCTTCTAAATTTTGAGCAATTTGAGTTTCTTCAAGTACATTTGCCGGATAGTTTTGACTGAACTTGTAAGTAATATCAACCCATTTGTCTTCATGAATTGTGTTGATTGGATTACTAAAAATCAACTTGTACCTTCTATCTAGGGCACCTGTGAATTTTCTTTCTTTCGTCTTGGCCAAGTTTGACATAGAAAGCAACTTATATTTAAGAGCAATTCCCGAACTTGTACCAAAGTTTTCATCATTGATGTTTGGTGTCATAGACATTTGAAAAATCAATCTTTCTAGCCGATTGATAAGGTTTTCCTGTGAACTATCCGCATTAGGCTTTTCAAGAAATCCTACATCAACCGTATTCGATTCTTCATCAAAATTAATGATCCTGTTATTTCTAATATGAATAATTCCGTCTTTGTCAACTTTTGCACCAATGATTTTTAGATATGCATCTGCAAAGTAGTCTACATCATTTGCCTTTTCACTTATTGCTTTGTTATATGCATTGATCATTGACCATGTACTTTCAAAAGCACTCATTCGTTCAGCGTTTTCAACATATTCAGTAACAGGAACACCATCAAACCCATGAAGCGAACCATCATCAACGAAATGCATACCACTTTTATTGCTAAATTCATAAACATAAGAATCGTTACTCAGATAGCCATGCATTGTTCCGTTTGAATCATAATAATATGTGACAAAGTATCTTGGCTCTGGAACAACAGAATCATCATATACGATAAATCCCTTGGTCGGCTCAATGTACTTAATACCTACTTTTGCATCTTCATTGATAAAATACATTTCATAACACTTACCATAAATGCTACAGTTTTTTGAAATTTCAGCATTGTTATCATCCTGATGGTTTCTCTTATCCAATTCATTAATGTAAATAGCAACCTCTTCATCCGTTGATGATACTTTAATTGGGATACCAATAAAAAAACCGTTAAACGTATCAACTATGTATTTAGCAAAGTTTACGATTATACGGTTATCTGGCTTGTATTGTGGTTTATCCTGGTACATCATAATTGGATAAACGCCTTCATATCCATCTTTTAATTTCTTATATCTTGATTTATTCAATTGCTGATGTTTAGCGATATATTTATTCAAATGTTTAATGTCCATTGTTTCATCATCAGAAATATTAAAAATTTCATCTTTTGCAATTACATCTAGTGTCTTCATTAAATACCTCCTTCCAGATCCGTGTTCAATCCTGAACCTTTTAAAATTGTATAGATAAAATACCTGATAGCATCCATTGCATGGTCATTTTGTTTGATAGGTGCATCTTCTCCTCTGGCACTTGCTTTAGGATCCCATGCATAAACAGAAAATTCCTTAATTGTATTCTTACATTTACTAAAAAACTTAATTTTGCATTGATTGAGCATTGTGCTTACCAATCTAATACCATTTGATACATCGTTCTTAGCTTTTTTAACTCTAAACCCTCTTTTCTTTAACTCAGTAATAAATGATGCTGCAGAAGGATCTACAACAATTTGAAATATTTCTTTTCCATCAAGAAATTCAACCAAATCATCCGCATATTCACTATCAGTTTTTTGAACTTTCCTGTCACGTCCTGAATAGTAGTATTCATTAACGCAGTACCAAATGCCATCAGTTCCTTTATTCCAAAGCAAAAAGACCATGGCGTTTTGAGTACCATAGTCACAACTGACATATCTATAGTTTTTGTTATCAATCAAACAATCACAATCATCAACAATATGCTTTTCTTTATTGAACATATCGTAAATGATACCTTCAGCAACAGTCCAAAGACCTTTGATGTACCTGTCATAGAAAACACCACTCCATTGACTTTTATATCTTTGCTTGATTTTCTCACTTAAAGAAAGATTGTCATCCATTGTAAAATGCAAATAAATGATGTTCTTTTCTTTTGCTTTATCAATCCAATTAACTTTAAACCAATGAAATGGTCCGTCAGGGTTGCAGTTGAACCACCACTTCGAACCTTCAACCGAACAACGAGCAGTTGCTTGGTTAACAAATGATTCTGGCATCAAAGCCACTTCATCAAAGAAACAACCAGCCAACGTAATACCTTGTATCAAATCTTGAGAGCTTTCATCCTTACCGCCAAACACGTAAAAATAATTGGTTATTCCATTTTTGCTGATTTCAACCATGTTATCAGCTCGATGATCTTTCAATTTATAACCTCTTGACCATAGCATCAGTTTTAAAATATTCAAAACGTTACGCCTAAATGAACCAATCGTCTTACCACACATTCCAAAGTTGCATTCAGTAAAATTAGACATAGCCCATATCATATAAGAAAGAGACATTGAAACTGTCTTTCCTGATCTAATTGAACCATCTGCTATAATTCCATCTTTATCTTTTACTGGTGAATTATCAATCCACCAATTTAAAACCTTTCGTTGTTTCTTGCTAAAGGGTTTGAATTTGAATACAGCTCTACTCTTCTTCATCTTCCCAATCCTCTTTAGCACTGGCGTTTAATGCATCTAAGAAACCATCATTTCCAATATTGTTTTGTTCATTTTTATCTTTCAAGTGTTCATCCAACCATTCAAGTGCTTTTAGTGAATCTGACATTTTCACTGCTTTCCCATCCATCTCGCTTTCATCCAAGAATGCAATTTCAATATATCTTTGGACTATATCATTTGGATCAAGAAGAATCTCCTGATACATTAATTCTTTCAATCGTTGTATCTCTTTTTGTATTTTAGGTTCTTTTCTTAAATCACAAGCTTTTACCATAGCTGTAGAATACTTAGCACCATATGCCAGTTGGTATGCCTTCGTAGCGTTATGATACTTCATAAAGTAAACACAAAAGAGCTGTTGTCTTTCGTTCAGCTCTTCATTTTCAACTATCTCCTTTGCTATCTTTTTAGCGACCTTTTTGGTTGCAACCTTTGGTTTTTTTGGTTGCAACTTTTTATTCTTCCAGTAGCGACTTTTCCATGACTTGACAGCACTAACTGACACACCATATTTAGCAGCTATATCTTTGTATTTCATCCCATCTAAATAATCCTGGTATGCTAACTCGTATTTCTCTTTCAAGCCATATCACCACCTCCATAAATGATTTATATGTATAATAAAAGCGTTTGAGCTTCTTATTCTAAATAATTACGAAAAAAGCCCTATAGAATAGAGCTTTTAACAAAGATTTACCATTTAGAACGAAATGTTGTGTGGTTAAAAAAGTTCTTTTTCTTTTCTCTTAAAACCACAATAGCATAATAACATGGAAATTAGGGTTCATACTAGGTCCAAATTGGGTCCAATTAGGGCTCACTTTGGGTTCATTTTGGGTCCAAACTAGGTCCAAACTAGGTCCAAATTGGGTCCACTTTTAATAAAAAGTTATCATTTGTGATAAAAATAAAAAGAATGAACATAATTATTCACCCTTGATATTGTTAAAAAAACGGTTATTCAATTCTTCTAAAGATGGCTCGTTATTGAAATTAATATACTTGGACAATTCTAAACACGCCTTTGGGAATTCTCTTTTGTAAGTTGAAACACTTATGCAATAAGATTCATCAAGCGTTCTAATCATTTCAGAATACCCTCTTGAACACACATACGTTCTAATGATGTTTCTATGCCCTGCATTAAGCAAATATAACAATGGCATAAATCTATCCAGTTCTTGATTAAACAACGTCACGCGCTTTATTAGAAGATCTCTACGTAACATATTAGAAGTAATTTGTTCTCCTTTAGGTTTTGAAAAACCTCCTGGCATTTCATCACTGTATTTTATAGATTGAGGACTTGGGATGTCCTCTATTTCAAAAGTCAAAGAAAACTTTTCTAGATTGATCTTTCTCAGCTCTTTTAGATAATCCTTAACTTCTTTGATTGTTTCTTTTTCTTCTTCTGTAAAATTCATCCCTTATCCTCCTAAATAATTATTAATTTTTATGATCTTGATAAATAGCATAAGCAATTATCCCTGCCAATTCGACAAGGATAGTTGCTGCAACTCCACACCAAAATGGGTTAATGTACATTATTTATCACCACCTTCTTTTATTTCTACATTGCTATTATATTTAATGCATTTACCATTCTTATAAGCGACGCATGCATCTTTTAAACAATGATTTAAAATAACTGTTTTATTCGTTCCTCCGCCACGTAAATACGATTCTCTTATTTCAAATCCGGTTAAATCTGGACAATATTTAATCATTTGTTCCCACCTCTTTTTTTTGGAATATGGTACGCTTTTTGATAATATTCAACTTCATCTTCGATACGTTCCAATAAGCTCTTTTCTCTTACTAGATCCTTTTCATTGGCGTTCGGTCTAGTGATATAGTATTGCAAAGCATGTTTTATGATCTGCAGGTTTTTATATGTGCTTCTCATTTTTATATCTCCAAATTCCCATTAAGCAATTCAGGTAACAATGCGTCCCTTAACTCTGCTAAATAGCTATTTTCTTCATTGTTTAAATAATAAATATGCTGTTTCCACATTTGAAAAATCATCATCAAGATACTCGATACACTATCCTTACTTTTGTTTTCAAACTTAATCTCATTTTTATTCTTAGATGTTTGAAAGTAATCTTCTTTTATAATTTTCTCGTCAGCTATTTTTTTCAACAATGTATTCAGCTCTTCAAAATCAGCTTTTTTATATAAAGACAAATCAAAACCTATTTTTTTAGCTAAACTCTCATTTATGGTTAATTTGCAAGCGTTTTTTTCTAAAATAACCCTGTTCAAATCCTTTACGATATCAGAGTATGCTCTATGTGATTGCTCACGTGAAAAATCAATTTCTTTATATATTACTGGAGAAAGATTATATTTTTTCTCTCTTATATCTTCGATAGTAACAACTTGGCATATATTACTTTCTTTTCTTGTTTTGATACAATCAACAACTTGATTAATAACATCATCTGTTAATATATTAATTTTTTTCTTATATGTCCTATTTGTATGTGCCTTATTTCCAAATTGCCCTTTTTGTTCTCTAATTTCTACTTCATGTCTTTTACTCAAATCAATCATTAATACTGATTGATCCATCTTATTTTTATTAAGAACCATTATACATGTAGGTATTTTTGTATTTTCAAACATGTTATCCGGACAACGAATAATACTGTCTATCAAATTATTTTCACAAAAATATTTAACTATTTCTTGTTCCTGGTTATTTGAACTTTGTAAAACAGATAGCGGTAAAAGAAAAACACATTTATCGCTTTCATTTAGTGCTGTTAATACAAAAGCAAAATTAGCATTTGATTGTGGAGGAACTCCAGCGTTAACGAATCTATCTTGCATGTTTGCTAATACTGGAACATTCCACTTTAGATTGTATGGTGGGTTAGATATAGTAACTGTCATAGTATCACCCCGCACTTACTGTATTTATTTTGCGATTCCAATTTATATACATGAAATATTTTTTGACTTAAAACATCAATATGATAAATATACGCATTTATATTTCTTACTGCTAAATTAAACAATAAATAAGAAATAACGCTTTCATCTAGTTCGTATAATTTAAAATTACAATTCTTGTTTTGGTTCCATTTTTGAATGGTTAATGCACCGCTCCCTGCACACATATCAATAACTTCATTATCATCTGCTATTTTAGCTATTAATTTTGCAAGACTTTTAGGCGTATAATCTTGCTTTTTTTCAACTCTATCAGCTTCGTAATATTCAAATATTTTTTGTAACCAATCTGTGGATAAATCGTTATCAACCACTTTACAAAATAAATCATATTTATTGTAATCATTTGAAATAACACATTCTTGGATTTTTTCTTTTAAATCCTTTAAATTTTCAATGTTAAATATTTGTTTTACTTTATCACACAGCTCTGTTAGTTCTAATGTTGAATCATGCATTATTAATCCCTCCCTACATTTGGAATAGTAATTGGATAAAATCTGTTTTCTTCAAAATTACACCATTCACAATTTGATTCTCTATTGCTCATTGGATATCTAATAATCATCATTGGATTATCAACAGTTAATTCTTCGATATAAATACAACATTTATTTTTTACATCATATACCCACATTTCTTCTTTTAAATCCTTAAACTCAAGAGGTTGAGGAGTGAAATGCTCCTCAATTAACTTTTTCAATCCATTGTAATCTTCATTTATTTCATTAATACCATTAGGACCAATGTTAGCTCTATGAGCATATCCAGCGATATCATCCAATAAACTCATACATCTTTCTTTAGTCAACATTTTTCATCACCCACTCTTTCATTAATTCAACTCTTTTTTCTTTGTTGCAAAGTCCACATTTTTGATTGCAAATATGATTTTTTATCATTAAGTAATTACAATCTTTTACCTCTTCTTCCCAATCGTTACAAGCTTTATCTAGTGCTCTATTTAACTTATTAAATCTTCTTTTCAACTTCTTGTTTTTTCTCATTAAACGTTTAGCTTTTATTTGAGATTTATGTAACGCTTCAAATAATTCTTGATTAGTCATCATCAATCACCTCGCAATTGTTCAAAATATCTTTGATAACATAATATTTTTGACTTTCCCATTTCACAAATTGAAATAATTTATTTGTAAAGTTACTTAAATAATCAGAATGTCCTATCGAAGTCCATGTATGATTGTCACCTGAAATACGAGGTACACTATCATACAAATTTAAAAGACCACTTTCGTCTCTACAAATATATTTTGCTCCTTGCTTTTGAACAAATTTAAGCATTTCATAATCTAAACGAGTCATTTTGAATGTTTCTAAAGGTTCTAATTCGTCTAATTCATATCTCCATGTGTAATCATTACCTTCAATCATACATTGTATTACATTCCTTTTACTCATAATATCTATGTTGTTCTCGCATAAATCTCTAGCACGAACATCTACTTCATGTTCACAACTACGAAGTTTACCATTAATAATCATACCTTCATGGTCGAAACTGTATCTAGGACTTTTTAACTTAAATTTTTTCATCTTCAACCCTCCAATCAAGCGCTTGACCGCAATCACTACAAAACTTTTTAAGATAACCATCATAATACGTTTCATATGTTTTATTACAACAAGGACATTCATATGTATCTTCATCATAGTTAAATTCAGGTTGCATTGGTGTTGCTCTTTCAACAAGTTCTCTTAATATGTTGATAGCACTACTATGAAAATGTTCTACCGTTTTAGGTTGGTAGTACCCATCCGCTAGTCTATCAACTGTTTCATTAGCCACATCCGCCAAAGCTTTTTCATATTTATTCATCTAACCACCCCATTTCCTCGGCTTTCTTTTTTACTGCAGTAATAAATTTATCAAAATCAAAGCCTTCATCTGGATAAAAACATATTTCAATTTCATTTCTTGGTTTTTGTCTATCATCTCTAAAAGATCGTGATTTATTAAACGAAACATATGTATTTAATAAGTCATTTTCTTCATCATCATACATCATTTCTTCGGAATTAAACTTTAATTCTTGTAATCCAATTTCTTCAAACATTTCTTGTGCTGTCATAATTCCTTAACCTTTCTTAACGATATCTTTCAAATCATTTTTAAAATAACATTCCTTGCAAACTGCATATCCGAAACCGTATTTATCCAAAATAATTCTTGATGTATAAGAAGATCCATATGTGATTTCTTTCCCACATTCGCAACAAGCAATTTTCTTGTTCATATCATCTTCGTAATATGTAGCTCCTGCAGGCAATGCATAATCTTCATATTGGTCAGTTTCCAAATCATATTTTCTAGCAAAAGCATAATCCATTGCAGTATTTAATAAATCAAAAAACTTAATAGCATCTTCATGCGTCATATTCTTGTGGTTTACATCAATGACAACAACACCATGTTCCTTACATAATTTTGACCATTCTTTACCTGTCATTGATATCACGTCCTCTAACTGGTCTATTACGCATAAAATTTTCAAAATCACGATTGCAATCTGCACAGATTTCCGCTTTCTTCATTACAAGTCCACAGCCACCATTATTTTTAATTCCATACGCTTGATATGAAATTTTATAATTTGTGACTTCTTTGGTTTTGAAAACTTTTTTACACCTGTCACATTGAACAATTCCTCTATCTATTTTCATTGTTTGCTTCCTCTCTTCTTTTCTTAACGATCATTGAAAGTCTTTTATTCCTTTCATGAATTCTTTGATTTTGCGTTCTCAAACGATAATTTTCATTTTCCAGATACTTTATTTTCTCTTGAAGGGGCAAATATTTGTCTTCACCCCATTCCAAAAGTAATTTTCTTAATTCATTACACTTTGACATCAGTTTATATATGCCCCTGAAAGCTTATTCTTCTTTGCCCATTTGTTAACAAAATCAACAACACTATCAGTAGGGCTACGATTATTTTTGCCTCTTAATTGAATAACTTCATTTTGTCTCAATTCCAATGTGTAGTAAGGATGATTTACATTCTCACGTTTTCTAATCAAAAAGATATTTGTATGTCCTGCAGCATACTTATCGATGTAAGTGCGTACGCAATGATTTAGTTCCTTACTTTCATTTATTAGATCCAATGGACTATTGGCAGGTGTAATAATAAATTCATTATCACCAAAACGATATTTATAAAGTTCCTTGATAACACGATTCTTTATCTGCTCTTGTTTTTCCATTGAATCAATGACTTGAATTTTTTTCTCTAATTTATCATGTGATTCTCTTAAATTTTGTGGATATAGTATCTTAGATGTTTTAGGCAATCCAAGCTTTTCTACAAACCTAAGATAATCAAGATAAAAATAAATATTAAAATTATTATCCATCATGTATTTGAGGCTTTTTTTATTGATTTCCATGTTGTTTCTACGCATTCTTAAATAGCCAATGAATTTATCGTACGTATCTAAGTTATATTTCAGTATGTCTTCTTTGCATTCACGATAATAAGCTATGCTGCCACAAGCCTGTAAGTATTTGAGTTCATTTTTGCTTTCTAATCCTAATATTGCCAAGCCTTTTTTTGACCATCTGAAATAGTTCATTCCCGTAGTGAGAGCCCATGTTAGATTAAGTTTTGCAAACATTTCGATTTGAGGATGTTTTTCATATAGTTCAAGCCATTCAAAAATTCTATATTCTTGCCATTTACTGTAAGAAAAAGCACAGTACCTATGTTTGGATTCTTCACATTCTTTCGATACTACATGCTTTGCATATTCTTCGTTTTCAATATAAGTGCCATAGTAATACGAACCACGATAGCATTCTCCTAAAATATCAAGGGTAGTATGTTTCGTTACATTCCATTTAGACTCTTCTTGAAATCTTGATTCAGTGTAAAACATGTAATTGATCAAGCACTTGATTCCATAATTTCCTTGATAAACATATCTGGATAACTTATTTCGACATCCACCAAGGTATCTTTGTACTTCAACAATTCTTTTTTGTTTTTTCTTATCTAGCCATCCTTGCCAAACGAAGTAAACTCTAGCAATCAATCTTCCATTCCAAAGTTCGTACCGAGTTACAAAATCAGTTACAACTCCATGGAATTTTTTCTTGTATTTCCATATGTCATCATTGCCATCTTCTGAAATAAAATATTTATTTGCTAAATAGTTAGAATGATCTTCCAAATTTGCTGTTTTAAGTTCTTCCAGCAAAGAATCCAAGTTATTTTGGGTCGTCTTCGTCATAGTAATGCACCGCCCATCCATAAACTACTTCATCTTCAATACAAGCTGTATTTCCTGTGGCTTGTTTTCTAGCATTAGATTCCACAAATTGCCACATATCTGTAATTGATTTTTTAGGATTTCTCATTTTTTCATCCATTCCTGGTACGGACATCAAATATTTAAAGATTCTATCAATTGGTGTTTTTAGATTATCTGGAACAGTAGCAATTTGTTCTTCAAGTGTTTTAGGTTTTTTTGTTTCTTTTGCGGATTTCTTTTTACCTGCAGGCTTTTCCTCTGTTTTAGACTTTTCAGTTTCAGTTGCTTGAACTGTTGCTTGTTTTTGTTCTTCAGTCGCTTGTTTTTCAGTTTCTACAACTGGAGCAGGTTGTTGATCAGCAACTTGTTCAGCTTCTTTTTTATCTTCTTTGACCTTTTCAGGTTCTTTTTCTTCATCCAATAAAGACCATAAATCCATAATTTTAAATCCTCCTGTTATTTTGATTTTTATTTGATTATTTAATTTGGTTTTCTTTCTCCAATTTCTTCAACACAAATTTTTAAACATTCATTTTCAGCATATTCTCGCATGATAACCAATTGGCATACTTGAATGTCATCATGATATGCAACATCATTTAACGCATCCAAAACTATTTTTATGATATTGTCGATATCAGGTTTAACGGTGCATAGAAACGTTTTATCCAGCAACCAATTTCTTAATTTTTTAGTGGTTGATTTTGGTATTTCTCTGTATGCTAAAATCTTGATTCTTAAAGCTTTGTTACTTTTATAATTTGTAACGTTTCGATAGCACATGGCCACTTTTTGTTCATAATCCATAGTTTTTTGCGGCGTGTACACCTTTACTCTTGTTTCATATTTTCGTTTTGCCTTATTGAAAAATTGAAATGTAGTAAATCTTGGTCTACCTTTTCCAACGATTGCTCCTGGTACAGTGAACCAAAACTTCTTGTAGTCCGCTTGTATTCCAAGATTAAGCTCGCATTGGGTCGAATTCATCCTCAACACCTCTTGTTTCTTCAATGATTGTTTCATCCATCAATGAATCAAGCTCCTGTTCTTCCTGATAAGTTTCTTCAGGTTCATCTACATCCATATTTTCAAACGCATCATATTCTGCAGGCTGTTGAACAAACTCCATTTCCTGTTGATCATACGCATTGTGTTTAGGATCATCTTTGATATTGAAGTAAACTGTCATAGCAATTGTTGTTTGACCACCGTTAAGTTCAATTTGGTCATAAGCTGCCAAGTAGCATTGGTTCCAATCACCAGCCAGGGTAGTAAATTCACTATCACGTTCTTCATCCAGCAAGTAGATATCAGGAGATCCTATCCTGTCTAAAATCTTGTTATCGT
>UMDD01022174.1_pt1 | contig 20411 bp, 14 predicted proteins | sample 1964401 | NCBI WGS metagenome assembly UMDD01 (sample SAMEA4835985, study PRJEB28245) | human gut metagenome | biome: gut microbiome; material: fecal sample | place: Denmark | collected 2008
ATTTCATGCGTCACTTTGTTCCTTTGAAATCGGTTCCCTACTTAACCGGTTCGATCTCAATCATCTATATCACAATAAAAAAGGTCACGTTATTTGCGATGCGCTCTTTTTTGTATAGACGCTAAAAAGGAACAATACCTCATCTATATGATGGTATTGTTCCTTTTTGTTTTACCCGGTATCGTCCAGAAAAATTATTTCAGAAACGCATCGTCGCGGACAGGATGTATGTCCGGCCGGGGTTCAGCATGACCATGCCGTCTGCCCACACGGTCGTAGCCGTTGACCAGTATTTTCTGTCAAACAGGTTGTACGCATTGAAAGAGAAGGTGGTGGGTATCTTTGCCAACTCGGTATCGTATGTGGCGCCCAGATCAAATCTGGTCCATGAGGATACGTTCACTTTATTTCCCGTATCCGCATAGGATTTGCCAAAATGGACAACACGTCCATTAATAGAGAGGCCTTTTACCGGGGTGTCCCAATCAAGCGCCAAGGTGGCGTTCAGTTTGGGTGTACCGTGGACACGGTTGCCGTCATTAGCACCATTCTGGGTTCTTTTGTATTTCGCATCGAGGAGCATGAGTCCACCGGTAAGTGTTAAGTTTGAAGAAATTTTGCCGCTGATATTCCATTCCACGCCGCGGTTTCTTGTTTCACCATCCAGTACATAGTAATTGTCAGTGTTTGTAATGCCGGTAGGCTGTTTGATATGGAAGAAGGACAGCGTCGTCACCCAATCTTTAAAGTCTTTCTTCAGACCGAATTCATATTGCTTTGTCTGCACCGGAGGAAGTACTTCTTTTTCATTCTTTGTACCGCTTGGTATGGACAAGGTGGTGAGTCCTTCCGAATAGTTGCCATAAACCGATAAGGTCGGTGTCAGTTTGTACAGTACACCGACAGTAGGGGATGTCTTCGTCTTGTCGTATTTCTTTGTCAAAGCACCTGATGTATTGAAAGACTTCGTCTGGATATTCTGGCGGCGGGCCCCCAAGATGACACGGAGGTTTCCATCCATCGCGGAGATGGTATCTGTCAGGATAAGGCTCCGGTTAATTTTGCGGCTGCTGATGTACCACGGTCCGCTGCTGGGCATCGGGGCACCATCATTCACTTTCCAGACGCCTGTATAGATATTTCCTTCAGGCTTCGAACGCTTGGCAGCGGCGTTCATATAGTACCAGCCATTGGAAAGCATTTCAAAACCAAGATTGATTTTGTGGCTGACCGATGGTGTATCTATGTTAAACAGGAAGCCCGTAGTGAGGGAGCGGCGTGACCATTTGCTGTCCTGGGCGCTTCCAAATCCCCATTTGCCGAAGTTGTAATCGCCGGCATCATTCAAAAGTACCGGTTTCTGATCGTAGTAGCCCGGCCAGCTCAGTTTTTCATAGCCCCCTTTCAGATAGAAAGTGACATGTCCATTCAGCTGCTGTTCATGGGAAAGCGTGTACACGTGGCGCTGGTGGGAAAGATCTGACCATGTCGGCATAAAGTTTTCAACCACTTTTGACGGATCCGGCAGTTTTGTCACGGTGCCGCCCCAGTTGTTAATCACGTTCAAAACTTCCGGCATACCATGGTTAATGACATGGTCATGTCCATACATGACGGACGTATTGCTTGATTTTGTTCTCTGATCAAAATGAATGTAAAGATCGTTTCCATGAAGCGTCTCATTCGAGAAACTGGTGGTTCCGCTGTATTTTTCCGCATTGATCCGAATACCGTAACGATGATCATCGCCGAAACGCTGTCCCCAGTCGATGGCATGATTGAACAGTCTGTGGCTGGAATATGTTTCTGAAATAGCAAGAATCGGTTTATCTTTTGCGATTTTAGGAACGAAATTGATATACCCGGAAACACTCTGATTGATGCCGGTGCCGCTGAGAACGATGTTCGGTCCTGTGACCACGTCAATTTTTTCCACCCAGTTCATGGGAATGATCCCCATGGCCATCATGCCGGGAAGTCCATCCATTGTCATATCGTGGGTATTGAAAGCACTGCCGCGGATTTGAAGTTCCACATTATTATTGGTAGAAGCACCGCCGACCATGATGGACGGATTATTGGTCACCGTATTCATGAACGTACGGGCAGGAATATAGTTCTGCTTAATCGTCTTTATCTGTATAAGAAGCAATATTGGCCGGAACATCCATGAGATCCATATTCCCATACAGGCCGAAGTGGATACGGCGGTCCGTCTTGCCCCCGGGCATAATGGTATCATCGGTATACTTATCCCCATTCACGATGATTTCATCCAATTGATAAACAGCAGCATCAGCGGTAATCCCGCATAAAGCCGCACCGGCAGCCGCAGCAACGGCCATAGCCAACAGTTTCTTTTTCATCTTACCATCTCTCCTCTTTTTACCGACAAATAACTGTACGATGAAATAAATCCCCCGCAACACCTGCCTTTCCTGCACGTCTTACTTAATCGTGGGGGTGAAAATCGTATTCTTTAGGGAAATCAAACTGCCCCGGGTACATCAGCCCCGCCATATATCCTGCCGAATCGATGACCCTTGTCATCGGGCCGTAAGCGTACTTCAAGGGCATTTCATAAATCCGGCCGTTGCGGACAAAATTCAGATGACTGAAAGCTTTTTTATTTCTGAGACGCGCCAGGCGTGTTTCCGCATCATCATAAGTAATAACAAAAACAATGTCCGGATTTTCTTTTATAATCAATTCATCGCTGACAGCGGCAGTTGTATTCGGGACAATGCCCCCAAGTTTTGACGCAATGTCTCCGGCGATTTTATTTCTTCCATAGGAAATCGTTGAGGAAAGCAAGTCCAGAATCATGACTTTCGGCGATTTTTGCCCTTTTACTTTTTGCCGGACTTCTTCAAACCGCTCCATCGTTGCCGTTATAATCTTTTCCGCCTGCTCTTCTTTATGGTAAACCGCCCCCAAATCACGGATGTATTTTATTTCTTTCTCCACGGTTTCCGGCTGATTTGTTTTGGCTGGTCCGGTTGTATTCAGAGACACCAAAGTATGAATACCTTTTGCGTTCCAGTACTCTGTGCTTCCCAAACGATTTTTTGAAAACCACGATTCTTCTGAAATGATCAAATCCGGCGCGAGATCCAATACACGTTCCATCGTCACTTGCTGCCGCGGCAGGAAATTCAATCGCTGAAAAGCAGCCTGATTGCAGTCTTTGATCGGATACTTCTTATCATCTTCGTATTTCACCGCCCACAGGATCGAATCTTCCACACCCATATCCAAAAGTGTCTCCGTCTGTGATGCCCCGATGACCAATACACGGGAAGGTACTTTTGAAAAATACTGCACATTCTCGCCTAAGTTAAAGTAGTTTTCCACTTGAATATTGGTAATGGGTATCCCTGATTTTTCCTGCTCCGGATCTGCTGCGCAACCTGACAAAAGGAGTATGCAGCCTGTAACCGCCATCCATTTCTTCATGGCCGGCCTCCATACTTCCCGCCAAGAAGCAGCCATGCAAAGAAAGGTGCGCCGCAGACCGCAGCCATGATTCCGATAGGGAGTTCTGTACCATTTATAAGGTTGCGTCCCAATACATCAGCCCACGCCAAGAAACAGCCACCTGCAAGGCCCGCCAAAGGAATAAGGGATTTGTGCCCGCTTCCCGCCGCCATCCTTACCATGTGAGGAATGATTAGGCCGATAAAACCGACCATGCCCGCCACGTAAACGATAGAGCCCACTAAAACGGCAACAACCAGTATATATATTTTCCTGTATACCGCCAGATTCCTTCCCATACTGAGGGAAAGCTCATCACCGATAAGCATGAGGTCAAGAATTCTTCTCTGTTCCATAAAGAAAATACTTCCTGCCGCAATAATGCCTGCCAAGATCCCGATATCCGTCCAGCTGTCTGCCATAATATTTCCCATCAGCCAAAACTGGACCGACTTTGTTTTATGAGTATCCGCCATAGCCTGGATAATAAAACTAAGTGCCGCGGAGCAGAGAGCATTCATGGCAAAGCCCACAAGAAGCAGTGTCAGGCTGTCCCCTTTTCCCGCCGCAGAAGCAACAAAAAGGATAGCTAAAGAAATTCCCACAGCCCCCAAGAAAGCGCACATACTTACACCATGTACCCCCAAGTAAGCATCGGCGCCCAGCGCCATGGCAATGACCACCCCAAGCCCGGCGCCTGAGGATATGCCCAGCAGATAAGGATCGGCAAGCGGGTTCCTCATAACCGCCTGCATGACTGTCCCGCAAAGAGCAAGTCCCCATCCAACAGCAAAAGCAAGGACAAAATGGGGAAGGCGTAAGTACTGTACTACATCGGAAGAAATACTCCCGCTCTCAACACCAAGGACTGCCTGCCATGTATAGACCAGCGCTTCCCCCGGCGTAATTTCCACCGTTCCCCAGCTAAGCGACAGAAACGACAGTGCAAGAAACACAATCGACCACCCTGCTGTGCGGAGCTTCCCTTTCATCGTTTGTCTCCTCTTTCATAAATAATAGCAGGACGGCCGTCCGCTCTCATAAGAATTTCCGCATTCACATGGTAAAGAGCCTTTATGTTCTCTTTTGTAAGAACTTCCTGTGGAGTTCCTTGCGCTATTATTTTTCCATTTTGCAGTGCCACGATATGGTCACAGTACATGGCAGCAATATTCAAATCATGGATAGCGGCAATGACTGTCATATTTCTTGATGTAATCAAGTCCATGATCTGCAGCTGGTAGGTTATATCCAAATGGTTGGTCGGTTCATCAAGAATCAGACAGGACGTTTCCTGGGTCAAAGCCCGCGCCAGCATGACACGCTGCTGCTCGCCGCCGGAAAGTTGTATGAAACTGAGGCTGCCCATGTCAGCCACGCCGGTCTCTTCCATAGATTTTTCAGCTATGGCAATGTCTTCCGCATTATCCCCTTCCGCAATGCCTTTGTATGGAGTACGCCCCATAAGAACGACATCTTCCACGCTCAAATCAAAACCCGTTCCATGATGCTGTGCCAAGACAGCGATTTGTTTCGCGCTTTCTTTATAGGAAAGCTTCCCTATATTTTTATCTCCCACGAAAATCTGTCCTGCCGAAGGTTTCATAACGCGATAGATACATTTCAGCAGCGTACTCTTTCCGCTCCCATTCGGCCCGATTAAGCCGGTCAATTGATCGGATGGAAAAGAAATATCCACATCTTCCAATACTTTTTTATTTCCATATCCCGCAAAAAGATGACGGACACAGATATTCATGACGGCTCCTTTCCAAAGTTATAGGATTTCCGGACTTGCATATAAATAAAAAGCGGCGCACCAATCAATCCCAAAGTGACCCCCAGGGGTACATCAGCTCCCGTGACAAGGACCCGTCCAAGAATATCCGCCCACACCGTGAGAATACCTCCGCATAAAACAGCTAAGGGCACCAGCTTTTTATGATCTGCCCCTATAAAGGATCTCACGAAATGGGGAACCACCAGCCCGACAAAGCCGATGAGCCCCGCCTCCATCACGATACATCCCACCAAAAGTGCATTGACTAATATATACAGCCGAAAGAAGGGCATCAGGTCCCTGCCCAAGGGCAATGTCCCTTCCCTTCCGAGAAGCATCAGATTCAGTATCCGCGACTGCCGGAGGAAAAAAGCGGATACGGCAATGACAATCATTAAAAGAAAAACGGCGTGATCCGTCTTGGCAAAAGCAACACTTCCCATCATCCAGTACAGCGTCACATCTATGCCGGAAGACGCCGCGCCCGAATAAATAATCACGCCCGTAATCCCGCTGCAGACAGCGCCAAGCGCCACTCCTGCGATAAGAATATAAGACGTACCGCTTTTCTTTCCAATAACCCCTGCAAGTATGACAGACATCAACAAAGCGCCTGCAAAAGCACCCAGCCCGACACCACCTGTGCCCCAAGCCGATCCGATTCCCAAAAACACGGCGGCAACAGCACCCAGTGAGGCTCCTGAAGAGATACCCATAATGTAAGGACTTGCCATCGGATTTCTGAACATCGCCTGCATAACGACACCGGAAAGTGCAAGTCCCATCCCGGCGGCTGCCGAGAGGATGATCCGGGGCAATCGGAGATCACGGACTATATCTGCTGCCGCCCCGTCACATCCTGCCAGCGCGCCAAGCACTTCGGGAAAAGACAACGGAATATATCCGAGCATCAATCCTGCAAGGCATGAAAAAAGCAGTACAGAAACGGCAATCACCGCCAGTCCGCTGACGGACAGATATTTTCTGTACTGCATACGATTCTCCTTATTCCCAAAACAACTGACATCCAAGTATTAATTCCTTCAAAAGAAATTCAGGACGTTCCGCCTCTGCACATTTTACAAATGAAGAGTGGCGGAGAGCATGAACGTACGAGGCGTACCGAGTACGACAGTACTGTTCCCCGCGCGGGCACTCCAATAATCTTTCCCAAATACGTTATAAAGCATCGCCTTAAAAGTAATCGGCGTATTGCGGACATCGGCCTCATACGTTGCGCCCAGATCGAAAAGAACATGAGACGGTACTTTGTACTTTTCATTGATAATCCAGGATGATCCCTGATAAGTCGCCCGTCCAAGAATATTCAGCCGTTCTGTCGGCTTATAAATGAGAGCCGCCGTACCGGACCATTTCGGCACTCCGTTTGCTTTCTTTCCCGTCCCTGCCTGTTTAGCGTCGACATAAGCAATACCGCCGATTAAATCAAGCTTCCTGCCAAGCGCGCCGGAGAAAGCATATTCAAAGCCTTTATTCTTCTGTTTGCCGAAAATACCGTAATAATTATCTTCTGTCCTTCCGAAGTTGGGCTGTTCGATCTTAAAGAAGCTTAAAGTATGGAGCATATCCCCCACTTTATATTTAAAACCGAATTCATTCTGTTTTGTCTTGCCGGGATCCAATGTTTCTCCGGAGTTTTTATATCCGGCGCCCACAACACGGCCGATCATGAAATCTTCTGCATGGCTGGCATATACGGAGAAATTTTCGGAGATTTTATAATTCAGGCCGAATGTGGGATTTACGCCATGGTATTTTTTATTCTCCCCATTCTTCTTGATTTGTTTTGCATGATGCCCATGAAGCCCGACAATCACATTTAATCTGTCATCAAACATGGAAATATCATCCGATATATGCCATCCCGTAACAAACTGGGAAGAACTCCACGGCGCACTTCCTTGTTCATGAGGATACATATAATACTGTGAATCATCCATATATCCGGTATACATATTCCCGCGTAGAAGGATTTCACCGTTATTGCCCCACTTCTTATTCGTTCCGCCATAGTTGTCATACATCACCCGATCCGCGCTTAATACATAGTTATGCTTTGTCAAGCCCAGATTAAACTTACCTTTGATGCCGCCGCCAAAATACTTCGTTGTTACTGCCAGCGGATAGTTTTCCGGATGAACAGTATAATCCCCGTTCTCATTTTGAAGACGCGGCGTGCCATACTGGTAGCCATACCAGTCTTCGCGATGATATCCTGCATTAAAGAATGCCGTGGTATGATCACTTAATATCTGTTCATGATTCAATGTGGCGATCCAGTTATCATATTCATTATTCGTCCACTCCGGCAAGTAGCTGCGTCCGTTATCAGGCGCCTTGGGCAGGCGGCTTCCCTTAGGCTGATTATATTCATTGAAATTCCAGGTAAACTGCGCCCCTTTCTGATCTGCATAATTATATCCGACAAGCAGATTTGTCCTGCTCTTTTTTGTTTTCTGGTCAATATTCACGAAGAAATCCCGCTGCGTCAGCTTATCTCCGTCAATTGCCGTTTCTCCCTGTATATTATCCGTCATGACACGGATGCCCCAGCGCTGATTCTGTCCGAACCGGGTACCGAAATCAACAGCTTCTTTAAATGATTTCCCGCCCTGATAAGCCAAAGTCAGATCGAGGTTCGGTTCCGCCTGCGCCTTTTTAGAAGTAAACAGAATAGTACCCCCTAAGTTTTCACGGTTCGGCGTCCCTACAATGCCAAGATTCGGCCCTGCTATTACCGTTGCCTTATCAATATAAATATCGGCAGCGTGCTGCTGGTCAAGCATCCCCTGTATACCGTTCAAATACATATTATGCCCGTTCAGGTTAAAACCGCGGATAGAAACATCATTGTAAAGATTACTCGAAGCATCTCTCACGGCAGGATTCAAGGTAAGCATGTCTGTCGGTCCTTTTTCAGGGCTTCCGAAATAATCCAAATCTTTCCGCGTCAATGTCATGCTGTTAAAAGGTGTCTCCAAGGCATCCTTTTCTCCTAAGAGCCCTACATTCTGGACCTGGTCCGCTACAACCCCCAATGGTTTAATAACACTTTCATTTCCATTTTGACGATAACGGTCCGCTTCTACGACCACCTCGTCCAGCTGGCTTACCTCCGCCATAATTGGCACATTTGCCCCGGATACCATCATGATTGCCGCAAGCGCTGCAAGAATCTTTCCCTTTTTCATCTTTTCCTCCTCAGACGGAACAACTGATTGTGCTTTTCTGCTGCTCTATAAGGTCTCTGCGGCGCGATAAAAAATGTATCCCTGTTTCCATTTCCACCGCGCCCTGCGTATATGACCCGCTGGCATCCACAAAGCAGCATGAAGCATTAATAATTACATACTACTACTTTAATTATAGTTAATCAATTTTGTATTTATTTTCATGAAATATTTTTTGTAATTGATTTTATTTCAAATATAAACCGCACAAATTAAAAAGGAACCATACTTTATCTATAAGATGGTATCGTTCCTTTTGATTTTATTAAATTTACTCACCCGGGTAAAATCAGAATTCGAATCGGGCGGAGAGCATGAATGTCCTCGGCATGGATAATCCGAAGGTGGTGGAACTCCCTCTTCCCATCCAGTAATCTTTATTTGCCACATTGTAGCACATGGCGCTTAAAGAAACGGGGATCCCGCCCAAATGTGTTTTGTAGTTCACACCCAGGTCAAAGGTGGTGTAAGACGGGATTTTCGTTTTTCCTGACGGCGCATTGGAATTATCAATATAGGCAGCGTCATTCCAGACGACTCTCCCTATGATTCCCAGGCTGTCGGTCGGTTCGTAAACGAGTCCCAGTACGCCGCTCCAGTCTGCCACGCCGTTAACGAAGCGGCCGTCGTTTTTCCCGCCCTGCGTTTTATCCCGCTTGGCGTCAATATACATCAGCCCGCCGGTCACTGTCCATTTCGGTGCCAATTTCCCATTCACTGTCCATTCCACGCCTTTGAACTTATCTCTCCCGTCAGCAGCGCGGCGGTACTTACCGCCTCCCACATCTATATCAATGACATTTTCCTGATCGATATAGAAATAGCTCAAAGTGGTGAGAAGTCCGCCGTATTTATACTTCACACCGATTTCTTTCTGCCTGCTCACCGACGGTGCCAAAGTTTCTCCCTGGTTTACGTACTTGCTGTCATTGGAAACAACACCGCCCCTGGAAAGACTTTCCGTCTGTCCCGCATAAAAAGAAAGATGGTCATTTGCTTTGTAGGTAATTCCAAAAGTCGGGAGCCAGTCATCATTCCGTATGAGCTGCCCTTTGATCTCATTTCTGAAATGTTCGTGTTTTCTGGAAACCGCCAAAAGGACATCCCATTTCCCGTAGGTAAGAGAATCGGCCAGTGTAATGCCTGTATTGATTTCCGACCAGGAAAGTTTTGCTTTTCGGAGCTGAGGGATATAGAAACTGTTTGTATAGGCCGTACCGTCATAAAGATTGCCTATAATATTCCCTTTCACGCTGTTATTTGTGTCATTCCAATATTTAGCGCCGGAGCGGTCAACGGCAAGGGACATATGATGTTCCACTGCACCGGTATGAAATTTTCCTTTGATTCCTGTCTGGAAATAAGAATTCGTTCCTATTTCATTCTGTGCATTGGACACATTGCTGCTCATGAAATTTCCCTTTTCGTCAAACTTCAGGGCAGAGCTGGAATTGTACTTATTCCCGCTCCTGCGGTTGACGCCCCAGTTCACGAACCAGCTCCAGTTATCGCTGAGTTCTTTTTCGTGATTCAGGGTAAGAAGCCAGCCGTGCATCCACTTCGTAGTACCGTCAAAATCATAATCCGTATTGGAATCCGGTGCGGAGGGAAGGACATCGGATTTACCGCCATAGGTGAACCAGCGCTGCCCTTTATTCACACGGAGATCGAAGGACCCTGCAAAAATATTCGTAACGGATGTTTTCCCTTTGCGATCAAGGTTAACGAAAATATTTTTTTCCTCTTTTTCCGCATGGCGGAGCGCCAAATCGCCATCCATGTATTCACCCATGACACGGACACCCCATTCGCCATTGGCGCCTGTCCTGCGGCTTACATCAATAAACTCGCCAAGGTTGCTTCTTCCCGAAAAGGTTTGCGTATAGTTGAAAACAGGAGTCTGCCCCGCTTTTTTCGTAACAATATTGATGGTTCCCGGAGCAGGCGTGGCGCCACTGTTGGTTCCATTATTCGACATGCTGACTCCATTGACGCCGGCATTCGGTCCCGAAGTAATATCCATTCTTTCGATGATGTGATTCGGCGGGCCGTTGAACTGGTAAAACAGGCTGGGGATCCCGTTCAGCATTATATGGTTTCCATTCATATTGATTCCGCGCATGGAAAAATCCGTATACATGGGAGACGAAGTGCTGGAACGGATAGAAGGATTATTCTGGAGCACATTGGCCAGCGGCTGGGACGGATCACTGAACGTTTCCAGTGTTTTTTCAGTCATACTCATTTCGGAGTAAGGAATATCCATAACGCTTTTATTTCCCAAAATCCCTAATTTGGCAGTCTGATTTACAAGCCCGCCCGGAAGCACCGCCACATTCCCTTCCCTGTCTGCCGTGACGGTGACTTCGTCTATCTCGTACACGGCACCTGCGGTCACAACGCCAAGCGCTGATGAAACCAGCGCAGAAAGCAGCGCCGCCGATAAAATTTTCTTTTTCATACGTTTCTCCTCTTTCATAATAAAAATAACGGTGTTAAAAATGTTTTTCCATGGCCTGTGATTTTAATTTTCACCCCCTTGATCCGACTTGGATCAAAATGTAAAAAATGCGGAAATCAATTCTTTTGTATACGGAGCCGCAGGACTGTGGAAGAGTCTCTCCGTTTCCTCCATTTCCACCAGTTTCCCCTGATTGAGTATTCCGATCCGGTGACAGCAGGCGCGAAGCAGGTCAAGGTCGTGGGAAATGAAAAGATAGGAAATATTTTCTTCTTCCTGCACCTCTTTCAGTATCCCGATAATCTGCGCCTGCACGGAAACATCCAGCATAGAAGTGGGTTCATCAAGAATCAAAAGTCCGGGTTTCAGGAGAAGAAGCCGCCCGAGGCATACGCGCTGCAGTTCTCCTCCGGAAAGCTGATGGGGGTAACGATGCAAAAGTTCTTCTCTCAGCTGAAGGCGTTTCATCATTTCATGGATTTCTTTTTCATAGGAAATATCCATTCCGTGTATTCTCGCCGGTTCTTCCATGGATTCTTTGATTTTCATCCGTGGATTTAAGGAAGATGCAGGATTTTGGAAAAGCATATGCATGAGCCGCCGCCTGCGCCGGGCTTCCTTTGAAGATGTTTTCGTCAGTTGTTTTCCCCGAAAAACAATGTCTCCGCTGTCTTCACGAAGCAGTCCCATGACGACTCTCGCCAGCGTGGATTTCCCTGCGCCGCTTGCTCCCGTAATGCCTACGGTTTCCCCTTTCTCTACACAAAAAGAGATGTCATGAAGTATTTCTTTTTTACGTTTACGGATCAATCCCGTTTCCACACTCTGAGAAATATGTTCCACAGAAAGAAGTGTCATAATCCGCCTCCTTTCCGGATACAGCGGACGTCATGGTTTCCTGCAGGCGTAAGCATTTTCTGCTTTTCATCGCAGGAAGTTTTTTCATATGCCGGGCAGCGGGATGCAAAAATACAGCCGCCGGGAAGCTTGGAAAGATCGGGCGGTATACCGCGGATCGGCTTCATGCCCCTGTCGGGAGCCGCGGCAAACAGGCCTTTCGTATAGGGGTGCAACGGATTTGAAAAGATGTCTTCCGTTTTCCCGCATTCAATAATCTCTCCCGCATACATAACCGCCATAAAATCGGAAAGGCGTTCCGCCAACCGGATATCGTGGGTAATGAGCAAAATGCCCACACCTTTTCCCCTCAGTTTCCTGAAAGCATCCGCTGCCTGCCGGCGGACAAAAGCATCAAGGCCTTTCGTCGGTTCATCTGCAATAAGCCATTCAGGACCGGGCAGCGTCATCATGGCAGTGAGCACTCTTTGCGCCATACCGCCGGACAGTCCGAAAGGATAAGCATCCCACACACGCTGGGCATCGGAAAGTCCGAATTCTTCCAACTGCCGGATACCGTCTGCTTTTGTCTCTTTCCCATTCCGGTAAAAATGCACCCCTTCCATCATCTGTTTTCCCACTTTCATCATAGGATCCATCGCTGTCACAGGATCTTGGGCAATCCACCCGATCTGTGCGCCGCGGATAGAATTCAATTCTTTTTCGGATAGAGAAAGAAGATCTGTATTTCCAAATAAAATTTCCCCTGAAACCCGGACAGACGATTCCAATAATCCCATAACCGCCGCGCCGAGAATAGACTTACCACTTCCCGACTCCCCTACGATTGCCGTAATTTTCCCGCTTTTCAGGATTATATCCGCATTTCGCAGGACTCTTGCATCCCCCTTTGGAGAAGGGAAAGAAACAGACAGATTTTTAATTTGAATATCCACTTCTATCCCCCCTTTCTTCCGGCGATTTTCTGATCTGCAAATTGTCCCGCAAAGCGTCTCCCAGAAGATTAATCGACAGACAGAACAGGGTGATTCCCATGCCCGGAGCCAGTATCATCAGGGGATAAGAGCGAAAATAGGTCCGCGCGTCGCTAATCATGACACCCCAGTCTGCTGTCGGCGGAGAAACACCGAGTCCCAGATAGGATAAGGCAGATGCCGACAAAAGAGAGGTTCCTGTTCGTAAGGTAAAGAGGACTATCAGAACAGGCAGCAAATTGGGAAATACATATTTCCGCAGGATATACCAGTGGCCAGCGCCGATGCTCCGTATCCCTTCCATGTATGTTTCTCCTTTGATACGGAGCACTTCATTACGGACTATACGGGAAAACCCCGTCCATGACGTCAATGTCAAAGCGATGATAATGCGGAAATCATTTTCAGGAAGAATGGCTGCAATGGCAATCATGAGGCTTGTCCCGGGAAGTCCCTGAAAGAGCGCCACAAGGCACTGTACGGATTTATCCGCCAATCCCCCAAAATACCCTGACACCATGCCCAAAGACAATCCAAGCACCATGGTACAGAATGCGGAACAGAATGCAAAAGCCACGGAAGACCGGGCACCATAAATGACCCGTGAAAGAATGTCTCTTCCCAAGGCATCTGTTCCAAGCCAATGAGCCGCGGAACTGTGTTCCAGTACTTCCTCAGGCGATACGGCTGATGGGTCATAGGGCGCAAGGAGCGGTGCAAAAACGGCGCAGAAAATAACGGCAAAAGCGATAACAACGGCCGTCGTGTAAAGGAGCCCGACGGCATTCTTATTCCCTTTCATAGGGCGCCCCCTTTCCGCACCGACGGATTCAGCATGCCGCACAGGATGTCCACAAGGTAATTAAATGTAAGGAAGACTGTGCCGCTTACAATGACATACCCCTGGATAACGGGATAGTCACGCCCCCATATGGCGGCCAGCACATAACTGCCCAGTCCGGGAATGGAAAACATATCTTCGATGATGACCGATCCTCCGAGAATCGCACCGAAGAAAGTGCCCAGCATCGTAATGACGGGGACAAGGGCATTGGGCAGTACATGTCTTTTCATGATAAAAGGCATGGGCAGCCCCTTCGCCCGTTCCGTCGTGATAAATTCTTTTCCTGCCACCTCCGTCATGGACGTCTGCTGAAGACGCATGACAGCCGCCGATGTTCCTGCCGCAAGGACAAAAGAAGGCATGATCATCTGTATCATGCTTCCATACCCTCCGGAAGGCAGAAGCCTCCATTCTTCAGAAAAAAGAAGCATGCATAAAATAGCCAGGAAAAACGAAGGAACAGAAATAAAGAAAAGACCACCTGCACGCAGCATCATTTCACCGGCAGTATCTTTTTTCTCCGCCGACCAGATTCCGGCGGGTATGCCGATAACCAGTACCCAGCCGATGGCCCACACCGCCAGATGGAAAGTAATGGGAAACCGGCGGAGTATTTCATCCAGTACAGGTTTCTGTGTAAGATAAGATACGCCCAAATCTCCGCGAAGCGCATTCATAAGCCACCGCCCATATTGCATCCATACGGGCTGATCCAGTCCCATGGCGTGGCGCAGCGCATTCAGTTCTTCCACCGTCGGTTCCGATGTACCGTCCATGGTAAGCAGCGCCAGCGCAGGATCTCCCGGCGAAAAAACGCCTAAAAGGAAGGCGACCAGCGTAAGTCCTATGAGGAAAGGAATCAGCATGCAAAAGCGTCGGAGCGCATAGAGAATCAATTCTTTCATCCTTTCCCTGCTCCTTTCCGCCAATAGACTTTATCCAATGTAATTCCATAAACGGCCGCCTTGTAGCCGCCAAGCTCATGACTGCAGACCGCTATATTCTGATCTTCCAAAAGAGGAACTACCGCCGGTTCTGCCAGAAGCTCATCAAGTATTTCCATGTAGACAGCCCGCCTATCTTCCAAATCATAGACTGTCTTTAACCTTTCAAAACAGGCATCCACTTTCGGATTGTTATAATGGATGCTGCTCGCTTTATTTGTGGCGCCCTTTGAATCAAAAAGTTCAAAAAGGAGCGATGTGGGATCCAGATTGCCAAGTCCCCTCGTACCGATAGACAGATCGTAGTCCCCTTTAGCCATCAATTTCCGTGAAGTCATCCCATCCACCATGACAATCTCCGCATCCAGCCCCAAAGGTTTCAGCTCCGCCTGGATAAATTCGGAAATTGTTTTGTAAGGATACCGCGCCATTCCGTACTGGGGCAGAAGGAACTTGACCGTCTGTCTTTTATCCCCCAGCACTTCTTTTGCCAATTCCTTCGCTTTTGCGGGATCAAAAACCGGCTTTTCCACACGGCCAAAAGGATTGGTGCTGTTCAGAAAACTCATGGTAGGCGTGCCGAATCCGCGGAAATAGTATTTCACGATTTTTTCCCGATCCACCGCCAGGTTGACTGCTTTTCTCATGCGCACATCGCTGAAGGGAAAACGTCCGCCATTTAAAGTGAGATAATGGGAAATCGTGGAATGGGCAGTGTTTACGGTAAAATGCCCGTCACGCTCCAGCTCTTCCGCCATAATAGGCGCGAGCCCTCCCAAATCCAAAACACCCTGTATTTCCCCCGACTTCATCGCCGAGTACCGGGCATCGGAAGACGTGATGGTCCGTATCCTGATTTGTTTTGCTTTTGCTTTCTCTCCATGGTACCCGTCAAAACGCTCAATTACGGCGTAGGCATCAGGCACCCGCTCTTTAATCATAAAGGGGCCTGTTCCCTTTGCCGTCCCTGTCCACTTTCCCGTGGCGGAATCAAAACACCGGGGACTGAACATGGCGCTTCCCCAGCCTGCCATACGGTAAATAAGCATAGGTACAGGCTTTTCAAAGTATAAATGAAGCGTATTTTCATTATCTGCCTCTGCCCGGAGAAGTCCCGGATAAATACGGGCCGCCAGAAAACCGTAAAACGTAGACGGGCGGTATCCCATATTCCGATAGCGATGGAAATTGTCTATGGCCGCCGCGGCATTGAACGGTTCCCCGTCATGAAAACGGACCCCTTCTTTTAAATGAAATATCCATTCCGTCTTATCCGCATTGCTTTCCCAGCTCTCTGCAAGAACAGGCATTTCACGGCCGTCATCGGAAATGCCCACGAGAGGCTCCCAAGTTTTCAATATAATGGTGGCATAGTACGGATCTTTCTCTCCCTGTACCAGATCGCGCGCCGCGGCAAGGACGATTTCCCGCTCTCCTGTTTCCGCCTCATGGCTACACCCCGTACATATACCCATCAAAAATAAGAAAATCGCTCCACACAGAAAGAGCCCTATTCTCCTCAACGCCTCCCTCCTTTCTCAGTCAAAATTCTTCTGCATATAAAGAAAAGGGGCTGCCGCCTGCCCCTTCGCCTTATCATCTCTTAAAAATGCAGCTTCGCCGTAAAGCTGAATGTACGCGGCAGCGAGAGATATACCTGGTTGCCTCTGGATACCTGCCAGTAGTCTTTATCAAAAACATTATTTACCATGAGAGACAATTCCGCAGGGATTTTTCCCAAATGTGTCTTGTGTGTTACACCCAGATCGAAAATGGTGTATCCCGGTGCCCAGATTTTTTCATTCATAACAGGAGATCTGCCCGTGTAAATTGCGCGTCCCAGGACGCTCCACGCTTCATTCGGATTGTACTCCAATCCAAGAACGGCAGTCCACTCGGAAGTTCCGTTGACACGGATCCCGTCGAGCGTTCCCTTGGTCGTCTTTTCCTGTTTTGCCGACATACGGGAGAACCCGCCGAAAATATTCCATTTATCGGTCAGCTTGCCATTGATGGAAAATTCCAGGCCTTTATGGCGGGCCTGCCCGTCTTTCGACTGGAAAGGTTTTACATAGCCGTCTTTGTAGACGCTGATCAGGTTATCCTGCTTGATGTCATAGTAGGCCAGGGTGTAAAGTAAATTATTTCTTTTGTATTTGACACCGATTTCATTCTGCTTCGTCTTCAAAGGCGGAAGAATATCGCCGAAATTTTCAAAAGTCGTATTTACGCCGCTGCCTGCGTCAAAGTTTTCCGAATGGCTGGCATAAATGGACATATGGCTGTTGGGCCGGTAAATGATACCGTACGTCGGGCTTGTGTCATCGGTCTTTATGCGTTCGATATAGTTCAGTGTATTATCGCTTTTCCATTTATAGCCTCTTGATTCCGCTTCATGCTTGTGGATGCCGAGGATAATATCCCATTTGTTGTAAGTCATGTAATCGACAAGAGAATAACTCTTCACTCTTGTTTTATTATTCCAGCGAGTATCAAATTTCGTAGGCGCCGCCAGTGTCTGATGGATGCCCGTGTACAAATCCCCGGTACCGATCGTAAGAAGCGGTCCGTTATTATACGCGCTCTTTCTGTTTCTCCACGCCTGATTATAAGAAAGCGTGATATCATGCTTCACGGCACCCGTATTATAGTGCGCCGTGGTACCTACCTGCCAGTAATAATATTCCTGCGGCGTGGAACCCGGTTTTGCTTTTACGTCAAGCGTGCCGTCATTGTGGAGTGTATATCCGCTGCCTCCGTTCGCCATGACATTTTTATCCAAATCGTTCCTCTGCATTCCGAAGTTGAAAAAGCCGTCCCAATGGTCATTGAACTTCTGATCATGGTTATAAACGGCAAGCCAGCCGTGGGTCGCCTTTATCATCCCGTCAAACCCATAGTCATTCTTTCCGGAAGGAACAGCAGGCAGTTTATTAACATCACTGCTCAGGATAAACCATCGAAGACCGCGCTGGATATCCATATTTCTATACCCGATAAATAAATTGTCTTTTGATTTTTCCGTCGTCCGGTCGATATTGGCAAAAATGCCCTGTCCGTTAATCTTCGTGCCCTTTACAGATGTACGCCCATTGAGGTTTTCCGTCATAATGCGGACACCCCATTCTTTCTTATCACCAAAACGCTGTCCCCAGTCAAGATATTCACCAAAAAGCCCGCGGCCGGAAATCGTCTGGGTGTAGTCAAAAACACCTTTATCAGGAGCAACTTTTGATTTCACGCTGACAATACCGCCGGGATTCGTCGTTTCATACTGGACACCTGTGCCGTAAATCCCTACGTTCGGTCCGGAAATCAATTCCAAAGATTCGATGGGATAGAGCGGCGTATTAAACTGGGTGAACACACCGGGGACGTTATTCACATAAAAGTTGGTTCCGTTTGTACGGAATCCGCGGAAAAAGAAATCTCCATGAAGAATGGATCCGGACTGGCGCACAGACGGCGAGTTTGCCAGAAGCGCATCCATCGGCTTATCAGGTCCCGTAAAGGTGTCCATCGACTTTTCCGTGAAATGCAGCTGGGAAAAAGGAACATCCATCGTATCCTTCCCTGCCAGAAAACTTGTCTGAGATTTTGTGTAAACAAAATTGCCCGGCAAAACATCGCGCGCTTCATCACGGTTACCGATGACAACCACCTCATCAAGAACGTAAGCGGCATCCGCCGCACCCGCCATGCAGATGCCTGTGACCGCTCCAACCGCACCCATGACGGCAGCAGCCAATAATTTCTTTCTCATAAGATTCAAAACCATCCTCTCCTCAAAACAAATGAAACCATAAAGAAATGATTTACGGCTCCGCTTCCATCAAAACCGCCGATGCAGGCTTCTGCACGGAAAACGAAAACCTTTCAAGAAACAGATCCCCTCTCCATGATTAAATTATTTTAAATGAATTATATCATTAAATAACTTTTATTACACTCCTACTTTAAAAAACCATTTGCCTGTTCTTTTTTCATTTTAACTGAATCATATCTTATTGCAAAAGAAATTTGCCGTCTGCTCTCCCGCATCTGACGGCGTGCCTTAATATTCCTCTTTATTTGCCTTACCGGTACAGACAGCAAAAAAGAACGGCGCATCCTGTACCACATTCCAAAAATCAGACTAAAAATCTAATGTTTGGACATCGGTACGGCGCCGTTCTTCTTTTATGTTTATATTATCCGGTTTCTGTTTTCATTACAGCTGAGGCGAGGTCCTGCTTCGTCCCAGGTCTGCCGTCATGACCAGATCCTCTTTCGGATCCCTGCCGCCGGTGGTAAGGTAGCCGCCCACCATGATGCCGTTGAGGCCGCCGGAAAGCGCGTGGGCCTGCAGGCTTCTCAGATTGACTTCACGACCGCCTGCCGTACGGATGAGGGCTTTCGGAAGAACAAAGCGGAACATGGCAAAAGTGCGGAGGATTTCCAAAGCGGACGGACGTTTATTATCATAAAAAGGCGTTCCTTTTACAGGATTCAAGATATTCAGCGGCACGGAATCAATGTGCATTTCTTTCAGCTTAAACGCCATTTCCACGCGCTGATCCAAAGATTCGCCAAGCCCGATAATGCCTCCGGAGCAGACACGGATTCCTGCTTTCTGTGCCGTGCTGATGATATCTTCCTTGTCTTCCATAGTATGGGTTGTGCAGATTTCCGGAAAATAAGACGGAGACGTTTCGATATTGCAATGAATACGGGTAATGCCCGCTTCCTTCAGCCGGAGCGCCTGCTCGGAAGAAATAAGCCCCAGGGAGCAGCAGACTTCGATACCTACTTCCTTACGGATACGCTTCACGATCGCGATAATTTCTTCAAACTCATTGGGATTGTCCTGATTACGGCCGCTGGTAACAATGGAGAACCGGACAGCGCCTGCCGCTTTTGCTTTCTTTGCCGATTCGATAATCTGTTCTTCCGGCAGCAGGCGGTATACCTTGGCGCCTGTCCTGTACCAGCCGGACTGGGCGCAGAATTTGCAGTCTTCCTGGCAGTGCCCGCTTCTCGCATTGATGATGGCGCAGAAATCCACAGAGCTGCCGCCGAATTTTTGACGGATTTTATCCGCCATGGCAAGAAGCAGCATGGTGTCTTCATCTTTTGTACGAATGAGCCTCCCTGCCTCTTCCGGCGTGATCTGTCCGCCATCCATGACCTTTTCCGCCAAGCGGATAATTTCCTGACAAGCACTTTCCATAATAGAACTCCCCTTTTTACGGAATCATTCCGTTTCCTTTATTGTTATCTCGGATTCAAGTATAAAATAAACAATTTCTTCTGTCAATTGTTTTTGCGTTATAAGTTTACAATATGTTTTCGATATTCATTTCCGGAAATCCACACACAAACAGCCCGATTTTCACCGGGCTGTTTTATCGATTACCATTCCCACCGGTTCCCGTATTCTCTTTTTGCCAGTTCCGTATATGTCCTGACGAAATCTGTCTTTGCCTCCGTGTATCTGTCCCTGTCATGAGGATACCGTTTCCATAAAAGCAGCTTCAATGTTTCATACTCCTTCGCAACAACAGGATGCATCTGCAGATAAGAAAGGAAGTACAATTCATCATGATCATGAGGTAGCCGGATATGCAGGTGATATACCTTCTCCTCAAATCCCTTTTCCGTGTACCCTTTATTCATGGAAATGCGGTTCTTTGAAGTGTTCATGCAGAGCCAGCCGTTATTTTTCAAAATTTCCCATACCTCTGCCATTCTTTTTTTATCCGGTACTTCTAACAGGATATCTATGATATTTTTGGCCCAGATACCGGAAACAGCCGTACTTCCGATATGGCTGACGCGCTTTA
>UMDD01008093.1_pt1 | contig 20152 bp, 10 predicted proteins | sample 1964401 | NCBI WGS metagenome assembly UMDD01 (sample SAMEA4835985, study PRJEB28245) | human gut metagenome | biome: gut microbiome; material: fecal sample | place: Denmark | collected 2008
GGAGGTGGGTTGCCGCAAGGCAAGCCGGAGGGATTCTGCGGAGTTATACGGGATTTAAATAGATTGTGCGTGATTATTTAATCCCTCAGTCCGCTCGCAAACTCGCGTCCAGCTCCTGACGGGAGCCCGTCCCCTTTGTCGCTTCGCGACATTTCCCCACACCGTGGGGAATCACCCTTTACAAGGGAGCCTATTACTATTAGTGCTTCGCCTTATAAATAAAATCCATTAAAAAAGCTCCCCTTGGGGGAGCTTTTCGTTTTTATTCGCCGCCGGTACGTCTGAAAAGGTCGTTAATGTGTCTGAAATAATTTTTGTCTATACCGTCTATTGTTTCTTCGGTGGTTCTGAACTGCCAGTTGCCGAACGCTCTGCCGGGAACATTCATACGCGCGTCCGAGCCGAAGCCGCACATATCCTGATAAGAAATGACGGCAAGCTTTGCCGAAGAGCGCCACACGGTTTCGATAATCTTGCGGCAGGACGGGCTGTAATATCCGCCGTCGCCCCAGTTATCGCCCGTAAATCCGCAGTAATCAAGCGCAAAGGCTCGCTCTTCGGGCGTTGCCTCCCAAAGCCACGCAAGCAGCGTTGTATTGTCGTGCGTGCCGACATATGCTACGGTATTCAGCGGATAGTTATGCGGCAGATGTGTGCTGTTTCCGCACGGGTCAAAGCCGAACTGTATTACACGCATACCGGGGAATCGAGTTTTATCAAGCAGCTGTGTGACGTCCTCGCCGAACACGCCGAGATCCTCTGCAATAATAGGGACGTCTCCCATTTCTTCCTTTACGGCGTCAAAAAATTTCATTCCGGGCCCCTTGACCCATTCGCCGTTTTTCGCCGTTTTTTCGTCCGCAGGAACAGCCCAATATGATGCAAATGCGCGAAAATGGTCAATTCTGACCGTATCATAAAGTCGAAAAGCGTCCTTTATGCGGCTGAGCCACCAGGCATAGCCTGTCTTTTCAAGCACATCCCAATTATAAAGCGGGTTGCCCCAAAGCTGACCGTCCTTTGAGAAGTAATCGGGCGGAACTCCCGAAACTCTGCGGCGCACAAAGCTGCGCTCGTCTATCTCAAAAAGCTCCGTATTGCTCCAAACATCGGCACTGTCGGTTGAGACGTATATCGGCATATCGCCGAGTATTTTTACGCCGTTTTCGTTGGCAAACTGCTTTATGCGGTGCCATTGAGAAAAGGCAATATACTGCTCGAATTTATAAAAATCGGCTTCGTCTTTCAACTCGTCTCTGTTTTTAAGCGCATTTTCGTACCGCGCGAATTTTTCATCCCACTCATACCATGGCTTGCCGCCGAATTTTTCCTTTGCGGCGCAAAACAGCGAATATGCTTCGCACCACGGGTTCTCCTCGCAGAATTTTTCAGTCTCCGCAGATACTTCGTTTTTCTTGTTTTGATACGCGATTTTTAAAAGCTCCCTGCGGCTTTTTGCGGCAAATTCGTAGTCCGCCGTGTAAGGCGAGCCGTAATATACGCTTCTTGCAAGGTCGTCTTCCGACACAAAGCCGTCATTTTTGAGCGTGTCCGGGTCAATCAGAAGCGGTGACAACGCAAATGCCGCCGGAGACGCATAAGGTGAGCCGTAAAAATCCGTAGGACAAAGCGGCAGCACCTGCCAATATGAAAACCCCATATCCTTGATACGGCGTATAAACCGTTTTGTCTCTTCGCCCATTACGCCGATTCCGTATTTTGACGGGAGCGACGTGATATGCATTAAAACTCCGCCGGCTCTTGTGTTAAGCATTATATAATTCCCCTTTTTTGAGCTTCGTCTTGATTTATGCCGCTTTGAGATACTCCTCAAGGCACAGGCCGCTCTTATTCATCGCCTTTGCAGCCTCTTTTCCGACATAACGCCAATGCCACGGCTGATAATTCATACCCGTTTTGTCGGTTTTATTTTCGGGATAGCGCAAAATAAAGCCGTAATCCTGCGCATTTTTTACAAGCCACGAAAACTCCTTTGTAGAGGCAAAATCGGAGCTTGCACTCACAATATCCATTGACAGGCCGAGATTTTGCTCGGAATATCCGCCCGGCAAAATAAACGTGCGCGCCTTTGCGGCGGCGTCGTCATCGGACAAGCCCTGATTTTTATAATAACTCACCTTTCGGTTGTAATTATCGTTTTGACGTGAAACCGAGCAATACCCTGCATACGGAGTTAAAACGCAGCCGTCCTTCTTTGCGGCGTCGTACATCTCTTGATACGCTTTAACAACTCTCGAATCAAGCTGCACGCTGCTTCCGCTTATCGCGTTTGCAAGCGACGGCACATATCCGTCGGGCAGCTTATGCCCTGCGTTAACAAGCGTGAGCTCCCAATTGCCCGAGCTCGGGTCTACGGTTTGAGGATTGTTAAAATCGGCTGCCGAAGCCGTAACGGGCGGTGCCGATGCGGTCGTCTCCGGAACGGTTTCAGGGGCTGTCGTTTCCGCGGTAGTCTCTTCTTCGGTCGTCTCCTCCTGCGGTTCTTCCCCTGTGGTTGTTTCGCTGATTTTTGCTTCGAGCCTCTCGACGGCAGGGTCCTTTACCTCTCTTTGCCCTATCGTAAGCTCACCGACTATAAGCCCCGTCATTATAACGGCCAAAATTACAAACAGCAAAAATTTTCTTTTTACCGTCTTTTTCAATCTGACTTTTTTCTTCATATTTCGCGTCCTTTTAAAATCTCTTCTTGATATTTTAAAATGTTTACGTCGGATTGTCAATCAAAAGGCGCATTTCGGCGACAAAATTCAGCCGACGGAGACTTTTTTCTCATCAAAGTAAGCGAAGCCGTCAATCCAAACATTGATTTTTTATCTTTAAGGCACTCCGACAATGCGCAAAAAAGACCCTGCGGATTTTACTCTGCAAGGTCTTTTTTCTGTTATGGTTTAAAAATTGGAGTTGCCCAAAATCAAACTCTGATTATTTGTTCTTCTCTGCGATTGCAGCCTGAGCAGCAGCAAGACGAGCAATCGGAACACGGAACGGTGAGCAAGATACATAGTCGAGGCCGATCTTGTGGCAGAACTCAACAGAAGACGGGTCGCCGCCGTGCTCACCGCAGATACCGCAGTGAAGTGACGGACGGGTAGCTTTACCGTTCTTAACAGCCATTTCCATGAGCTGGCCTACGCCGACCTGGTCAAGCTTAGCAAACGGATCGCTCTCGAATATCTTCTTGTCATAGTAAGCACCGAGGAACTTACCTGCATCGTCACGGCTGAAGCCGTAAGTCATCTGAGTAAGGTCGTTGGTACCGAAGCAGAAGAACTCAGCTTCCTTAGCGATGTCGCCTGCGGTAAGAGCCGCACGCGGAATCTCTATCATGGTACCTACTTCATACTTCATATCGGAGCCGGCAGCTGCAATTTCTGCATCTGCAGTCTCAACAACGATGTCCTTAACATATTTAAGCTCTTTAGCGTCGCATGAAAGCGGAATCATAATTTCGGGAGCAACAGTCCAGTCCGGATGAGCCTTCTGAACGTTGATAGCGGCGCGGATAACAGCCTTAGTCTGCATCTTTGCGATTTCCGGATAGGTTACTGCAAGACGAAGTCCGCGGTGACCCATCATCGGGTTAAACTCGTGAAGAGAAGCGATGATAGCCTTAATCTGCTCAACGGTCTTGCCCTGAGCGTCTGCAAGCTTCTTGATGTCAGCTTCTTCGGTGGGAACGAACTCGTGAAGAGGCGGATCGAGGAAACGGATTGTTACCGGGCAGCCCTCAAGTGCTTCATAGAGCTTTTCAAAGTCGCTCTGCTGATAAGGAAGAATCTTATCAAGAGCAGCTTCTCTCTCTTCAACGGTGTCGGAGCAAATCATCTCTCTGAATGCGGCAATTCTGTCCTCTTCAAAGAACATATGCTCTGTACGGCAAAGGCCGATGCCCTCAGCGCCGAGTTCTCTTGCCTTCTTAGCGTCAGCCGGAGTATCAGCATTGGTACGAACCTTGAGGGTTCTGTACTTATCAGCCCAGCCCATTATTCTGCCGAAGGTGCCTGCTATGGTAGCGTCAACAGTCGGGATGATGCCCTCATAGATGTTACCGGTAGAACCGTCTATTGAAATGTAGTCGCCCTCGTGGAATTCCTTGCCTGCGAGAGTGAACTTCTTATTTTCTTCGTCCATATCGATAGCTGTGCAGCCCGATACGCAGCAAGTACCCATACCGCGTGCAACAACGGCAGCGTGTGAAGTCATACCGCCGCGAACGGTGAGAATACCCTGAGAAGCCTTCATACCGGTGATGTCCTCGGGAGAGGTCTCAAGACGAACAAGAACAACCTTTTCGCCTCTCTCGTTCCACTCCTCTGCATCCTCTGCGGTGAATACTATCTTACCGCAAGCAGCACCGGGAGAAGCACCGAGACCCTTGCCGAGCGGAGTAGCTGCTTTAAGAGCTGCTGCGTCAAACTGCGGGTGAAGAAGAGTATCAAGGTTACGCGGGTCAATCATAGCTACCGCTTCTTCCTCGGTTCTCATACCCTCGTCAACGAGGTCGCAGGCAATCTGAAGAGCTGCCTGAGCTGTTCTCTTACCGTTTCTGGTCTGAAGCATATAAAGCTTGCCGTGCTCAACGGTGAACTCCATATCCTGCATATCTCTGTAATGATCCTCAAGGGTCTTGCAAACATTTTTAAACTCTGCAAATGCCTCGGGGAACTTCTGCTCCATCTCTGTGATGTGCATGGGAGTACGAACGCCTGCAACAACGTCCTCGCCCTGAGCGTTTGTAAGGAACTCACCGAAGAGGCCCTTAGCGCCGGTAGCCGGGTCACGTGTGAATGCAACGCCTGTGCCGCAATCATCGCCCATGTTGCCGAATGCCATTGACTGTACGTTAACTGCGGTACCCCATGAATACGGGATGTCGTTATCACGGCGATAAACGTTTGCACGGGGGTTGTCCCATGAACGGAAAACAGCCTTGATAGCGCCCATGAGCTGATCCTTGGGATCGCTCGGGAAATCCTCGCCTATTTTAGCCTTATACTCATCCTTGAACTGCATAGCGAGCTTTTTAAGGTCGTCGGCGTCAAGCTCTACGTCCTGAGTTACGCCCTTTTCCTTTTTCATTGCGTCTATAAGTTGCTCAAAATATTTCTTGCCGACTTCCATAACAACGTCGGAATACATCTGAATAAATCTTCTGTAGCAGTCCCAAGCCCATCTCGGATTGCCTGACATTTCGGAAATTGTGTTAACAACCTCCTCGTTAAGGCCGAGGTTGAGGATTGTGTCCATCATACCGGGCATTGAAGCGCGCGCACCGGAACGAACCGATACGAGAAGCGGATTTTTCTTATCGCCGAACTTTTTACCGGTGATGCCTTCCATCTTTACGATGTACTCGTTTATTTCAGCCATGATCTCGGGATTGATCTCGCGGCCGTCCTCATAATACTGAGTACAAGCTTCTGTTGTGATAGTGAAGCCCTGCGGTACCGGAAGACCGATGTTGGTCATTTCGGCAAGGTTTGCGCCTTTACCGCCGAGGAGCTCACGCATGTTAGCATTACCCTCTGAAAAAAGGTAGCAATACTTTTTTGCCATTGAGAATACCTCCAATTATAAATTACAGTGTTAATGGCTGCCCTCGCTTTAAAGCTATGGGCATTATAAACCGCTTGATATTATAACAGAAAAAATACGGCATTTCCATAGTTTTTGCGAATTTTTTGTATTTCGGCGAAATAAATTAAGCACAAAATATAATTTTGAGCATTTTAGGGGAAAATATGCAAGTTTTACGCCGTTTTTTGCGAGTACAACTGTGCAAATCAAAAAGGAGCCGTAAAAATTACAGCTCCTTTCGGAAATGAAATTATACAAGACCCGTGTACATCTTTAAGATGTACTCCGCGTCAAAGGTCGAAATATCGCCGCTGCGGTTTGCGTCCGCAACATATTTAGCCGTGGGGGACAGCTCCTCCATACCGTTTACGTATCTTAAAGCAAGCCTTGAGTCAACGGGCGTTATGCTGCCGTCAAGGTCCACGTCGCCGAGCTTTGCCGTAAGCGGAGCCACGTAGTGAGTTCCCGCATTATACACAAGGAACTGCGGATACTCCGCCCAAGTGTCAACGGTCGGCTGCGTTTTCGCCGTCATCGCCCGCACATAAAGGTCACAGCCGTTTTTGCGGTAATCAAACATCGAATGGCCGTAATTCTTTATAAACCAGGTGTTTTCGGGGAGCATACAGGTTGAGGCGTCGATAATGCCGTCCTCGGAAAGACGGTTGTGCCCGACGTCCCTCGCCTGAACGTAATCGTCGCCGAGAGTCGTTTTAAGACGGGCGCAGGTGGCACCGCCGCTTGTACGGTTTGTCTCTATAACTCCGTCGCTCGTGTAATCGGCGGTAGGCGTAAACGGCGCTATATAAAGATTGTAGTTTGAGAATATGCAAACAGAAGTGCCGCTTGCCTTGGCTCTCTGTAAAATCGAAGAAATATTCGCCTGTATATCGTGTATCTCGTCGATTTTTCTCTCAAAGGTCGCCCAGTTGGCAGCTATCACAGAAGCCGAAACGCCGCTTTGCTGCTGATTTTTCTCCATATACGCCTTCATTACGGCTTTTGCGTCATCATAGTATTCATCCGGTACAAACGCCCAAAGACTCGGCGTGTAGCCGAAGCCGGAAACAAGGCACTCGGTATAAATGCGGTCCTTATAGGTTCTGCCGCTGCCGTCGGGAAGCTCGGTCTCAAGGAATCCCTCAAGCTTCGGCACCGCAAGCTGCAAAAGCTTGAGTGTGTCAAGCACCTTGCCGAGAGTGTCGGAATTCATACTCTGATTTATAAACGGGATAAGCTCATCTATGCCGACGGCTATCTCGCCCTTAAAGAGACAGCCCACCATATCAAGCCCCGTAAACGCGGAATTTAGCATGGTTATGTTTGAGACGTCGTCACAGCCGTAAAGTCCCAAATACGAAGCCAAAACCGCTCCGCCCATACTGTGGCCGGCAATCGATACCTTGTCGACGTGCTTATCCGCCTTGATTTTTTGAACATACGTGTTTATGTCCGCAGCAAGCTCCTGCATAGATTTATGCCAAGTAAGACCGTAAACGTAAACATTGTCGGCACCGACTTCGTCGCAGCACGCGTCGACTATATCCTTATCGAAGACGTCTCCCCTTGTGACCTCGTCAAGTCCGTATTGCGATACCGGCTCGGTATATTGGTCTATAACGGTGACGTCGGGGTGCTTTGCCGTGCCGTCGGGATTGCACGAAACCGGCTCGAAAAGATTGTTTGCTATTTCCACTATTCCCGTGCAAAACGTTTCATAATCTCCCTTTAGAAACGCGCCGAGCGGAGCTATGGCGTTTTTCGCCGTTTCAACTATTGCGTCCTGCGACGGCCCCCAAACCTGATTTCCGTCACCGTCCACCAGCACATATTCGCCGAAGCCGGCTATTATCAGGATAGGCGTAACCTTATCCTTGGGCTCTGCGGCTGCCGCGGGAACAAAGCAAAGAACTGTCATGGTCAGTGCCAAAAGTATACTGACAAACTTTTTCATCCTGTTTTTTGACATAATTATTCTCCCCCTGCTTTAAACAATTAAGTAGATATTACCATAATTATATCATTTTTGCAATATTTTTTATACAATCAGCTCATAAAATCCGTCTCGACCCTTTTAATTGACGTTTCGGGCGAATATGTCCATTTATCTATGTGACCGTCACTTATAAAATAATCCGCCGCCGGACTTTTGCCGTCACCGGTAAAATAGTCCACGATAATAAGCTTTATTTTCATCCTTTCGGGATTTATGCTTTTTATGTAAACCGCGGCACTGTCGCCTGCGCGCGGCCCTGAGGCGCATTCGGCAAGCCCTGCAAGATTGGGCGCAAGCTCCACGAATATACCGTAATCCTCCACAGAGCGTATTACTCCGGGCACGGTTTCTCCGGGCGCGAATTTTGAAGCATTTTCCTCCCAAGTGCCGAGCAGCTCCTTTTGCGACAAGGTGATTCTGCCGTTTTCGTCTATCGATTTCACAACTGCCTTTATATCCTGATTAACCGAAAAACGAACACACGGATGAGGTATGCGCGACACCGAGATACCGTCTATCGGCATAAGTGCCGAAATGCCAGCGCCTATGTCGCAAAATGCGCCGAACGGCTCAAGGTGCGTCACGCGTGCGTCGATTATATCGCCCGGAATGAGTCTTGAAGTATAATTTGCCGCGCACTCCTCTTGGAGCTTGCGGCGGCTGAGCAGAGCGAATGTCTCGCCCCTTTCATTCTCGGAAAATCCCGTTATCACAAAGTCAACGGGCTTATTAACGCGCGATATTATGGCTATGTCGCGAACCGTGTTATCTTCAATCCCCATAGCGCATTCCTTGCGCGGCATAAATCCCTTCATACACCTTAAATCCACGTCGAGATTGTGTCCGCGGTCGCAGAGAACCGCGCGCGCCTCAAGCGATTCTCCCGACAAAAAGGCGTTTTTGAGCTCCGCCGGGCTTGATAGTCTTTTTTCGACAGCTTCAATGTCTGCGCGTGCACCCTCGGGGTAATATTTTTTCATAATTCTCACCTGCTTTGTTTACACTATGCCTGCCGCTTTATAAACACCGTGTCCCTTATGGCAGGTACAACACTATATGTATATGCGGCAGCTCTTCGGTTGAGAATTAACGCGCGATTTTATTTTAGCCCGGCAGGCCTCCGGTTTTGCCGCGTCGCAGAGCGAAGCGAGCCGCTCAAAACCGTAATAAACAAAGTCCGGGAAATGCAAAAGTGCCGCAAACACGAGGTTTGCGACACTTTTTTACACCATATTCAAATATCACTTTTTAGCCTGCTTTGAGTACTTCTTGAGATATATAAATCTCATAAGTCTTGTCTCAATGGGGTTTATGGGCTTGCCTGCCTCAAACAGTCTTGCGCCGACTGCGGTCTTGCAGCCCTTATCCATTACCATTTCAACCGCTGCGGCATCATATTCGCTGCCCGATACGCAAAGCGCGCCGTTGTTGTTAAGAAGAACGCCGTTTCTGCCCTTAAGAGCCTTTACGACCTTCTTAGCGGTCTTTTTTGTGCTGTTGGGATTAAATGTTACCGAGCGAACGGTTGCGCCGACAAGCTGTGCAAAATCGTCAAGAAGCGGCTTCATTGTTTTGCCCGACTTAGACATTGCGACTTCCGCCGGTGTTTTGGTGTGCATAATGAAGTTTACGTCCTTGCGCTTTTTATAGATGGCTCTGTGCATTTCAGCCGAAGCCGGATAATCATTGCCTGCTACAAGCTCACCCGTTTTAATATCTATTCTGACTATTGAGCCGTCGCCGCCTACGGCGCTTATATTAAACACGCTGCCGTCACGTTCGCTGTTGCACGGCTCAAATACCGGAGCCTCCTTGGCACTCGAGTCAAAGAGCGAGCCGATATACTCGGCTACGTCGCCGAGGGTCTCGGCTACCTTACCGGTGATGAGACGGTATCTGTTTTTAACGGTAGTTTCGCAGATTTTTTCAAGCTCTGCCGCCACCTTAAATGCCTCGTCGTAATCCTTACCCATGCAAAGAGCACCGTGGTGAGCCATAATTACGGCCTTGGAGTCCGAACGCTTTATAGCCTCGACAACGCCCTTGCGAAGCTTGCCTGTTCCGGGAAGTCCGTATGCCGCAATCGGAACATTATCGCCGACTATTTCGGCCGACGCGGGTTCAACCTCGTTTATATCCATACCGAGCGCACTTATGACGGATGCCTGCATCTGATGCGTGTGAATTACGAAATTAACCTCAGGGCGAAGACGATATGCCTCGGCATGAATGCCCTTTTCGGAGGACGGCTTAATGTCACCATCATAGCTGCAATCGTCGATATTAACAACTACTATTTCGTCGGGAGTAAGAGTCTCATAGGGACGTCCGCTCGGAGTAATAACGAATCTCTTATCGTCTACTCTGCATGAAATATTACCCCATGTTCTCGCGATAAGGCCGTATTCAACAACCTCTATACCGGCTTTAATGACGAGCTGTTTTGCTTCCATTATATCCATTGTATTCACCTCTTCGTTATTTATAACAAAGCGGGACAGACGGAAAACCCGTCCGCCCCGTTTTCTTGGGATTAAATTCAGTCAGCCTTAACAGCGACGTTTTCAAATACTCTGTCGAAGCAAGCAAGAGCCTGGTCGATCATCTTAGGAGTATAAGCGGCTGAAGTATAAAGACGGCTGCCTGCGAGAGTTACAAGACCCTCTGCCATGTAAGCTGCGCCCATATGCTCCATTTCCTTCTGTCTTATGCTGGTCTCGCCGAGAATTCCCGGGATTTCCCACGGCTTCTTCCAGTTAATCTGATAGTGCATTGTGCCGACTGTCTCAAGGTGGCAGATAGAGCCGGTGTTCCAAACTACGAAGGGAAGACCGTGCTTCTTAACGAGCTCTTTAAGACCAGCGCAAATTCTGTCGCCCATCTGACCTGCCTTCTGGCAAGCGTTGGTTCTTTCGATTTCTTCAAGAGTGAAGTAACCTGCGCAGCATGAAAGCGGGTTAGCGGTCATTGTGCCGCCGACAAGAGCCTTGTGGATCTTCTTACCGCTTGAATCAAGTCCTGCACCGAGATACTTCATGTACTCTCTCTTACCGCCGATGCCGCCTGCACCCGGATAACCGCCTGCAATAACTTTACCGAATATGGTAAGGTCGGGCGATACGCCGAAGTAGCCTTGAGCACCTGCCATACCGATACGGAAGCCTGTAACAACCTCATCGAATACGAGGAGTGCGCCGTATTTGCGGCAAAGACGCTCAACGCCCTTAACATATTCAACGGTGATGGGGGTAGTACCGCTCTCGGGGCCTACCGGCTCCATATAAACGGCTGCTGTGCCGCCGCGGAACTGATTGAGTCTGAGCTTTCTCTCAAGATCGTCAAGATCGTTCGGAGTAGTCTCCTGAATGAACATGAAGCAGTTGAGCGGAACACCGTGAGCCTGTGTGAACTTGGTGCCGTTTACGCGGATACCGTAAGCCATCTGATCTGACCAGCCGTGGTAAGCGCCGCCCATCTTTATGATGTTCTTATGCTTTGTAGCAAGTCTCGCGATACGAGCCGCACCCATGCAAGCCTCGGTGCCCGAGCCCATCATACGGAACATATCAACGGTTTCAACGCTGTCGGAAATCTTTTTGGCGAGCTTGTACTCAAACTCGTGGAAAAGTCCGGTTGAGGGACCGCAAGTATTAAGGAGGTCAATGACCTGCTCACGAACAGCTTTCGGGTTGGAGCCGAGAACAGTCGGGCCGCCTGCCTGAAGGAAGTCAAAATACTTGTTGCCGTCAACGTCATAGAGATATGCACCCTCTGCCTTTGTGAAAACAAGCGGGAAGGGATAGTTGAAAGCAAGGTTATGCTGAACGCCGCCGGGGATTATCTGGCGAGCTTCCTCAATCTGTGCTTTTGATTTGAGGCACTTTTTGTTGTAATACTCATCCTCGTATTTTTTAAGAGCCTCCGGCTTGATGGTGTAAATCGGCTTTTTAATAAGCTCATCAAGCTCTTTGTTGACTGCAACAGCGTCATTGTACTCCGAAATTGCAAATCTTGTGTCCATATCGTGACCTCCGTTTAATAAAATTAACGAAACGGTGCTGCGCAAAAGCGGCGCACCATAGATAACCACGTGTAGTGAATTACCGTTCACTTGTAATTATAGCACAAAAAAGACTCTTGTCAACGCAAAAATACGACGCGGCAAACAAATCGAACTCAAAATTGCGGACGTTTAGATGTTTTTTAACTATTATTTGAATTTGTTAAACTAAACAGCCGCGAAATTGAAAAAATGACGAATACATCTGTGGGGTGTAAATGAGCAACTACACAATATATTGATGATTACTCCGTCAAAATAAATAATCGATGTGTTAATTATTCGTCAATCTGCCGAAATTTCGAAATTGCGACAAAAAATCGCGGATTTTTTGCATAAATGTCTCTTTCGACTGCCGAATTACATTGCAGCCGCTTTCAGGCTATATCAATCAAATAGGGTGATTCCCCACAGTGTGGGGAAATGTCACGTAGTGACAAAGGGGACTCTCTCCCGTCAGGAGCTGGCTGTGAGCAACGCGAACAGACTGAGGGATTATTCAGGCTCCCTTGTAAAGGGAGCTGGCTACGAACGAAGTGAGTAGACTGAGGGATTAAATTAGGCGCCCTTGTAAGGGGTGATTCCCCACGGTGTGGGGAAATGTCGCGGAGCGACAAAGGGGACGGGCTCCCGTCAGGAGCTGGCTGTGAGCAACGTGAACAGACTGAGGGATTAAAAAACAAAATACTACCTATTTAAAACTCATACACCCCCACAAAATCCCTCCGGCTTGCCTGCGGCAACCCACCTCCCTTTTCAAGGGAGGCAAAAAGCGGATTAAAGGTCACGCACATTCTTTTTAAATTCCGTAAATTCCTATGAAATCCCTCCGAGTTGCCTTCGGCAACCCACCTCCCTTTTCAAGGGAGGCAAAAGCGGATTAAAGGTCACGCACATTCTTTTTAAATTCCGTAAATTCCTATGAAATCCCTCCGAGTTGCCTTCGGAACCCACCTCCCTTTTCAAGGGAGGCAAAAAGCTTCCAAACTGCTTTGGCGAGGCTTGCTCTCTGCAATGGAGGCTGAAAAGTAAAAAGACGAAAACGGAAGTGGAAAACGAATAGTGAAAAGGGCGGGCAGGGGTGTGTGGAAAGCTCCTCATATGACACACAAAAAAAGAATAGGCATACAGCACCTAAATTAAGTACAAAAACAGAATAGGCACACGATATCAGAATGGGGTACAGAAACGGAATGGTGCACAAAATGCAAAACAGGGCACAAAAAAACAGAGCAAGGCGAACCTTGCTCTGCTTATGATTGTTAATAAATCGGATCGATTGCTACGTGAGCGTCAGATCTCAACCCAACCCGAGTCGCCGCCCTCTACGGGGCCGGTGCCTATGGAGATTGTGATGATATCATCAAGCTCGTATGCAGAAACATCGAAATCCGGTGTTTGATAAACCTGTTTCATTGAGATTTAATCTCCTTTCAAGATATAATAATAAAATTTAATGTCGGAACGGAATATTCAGTTTTGAACAGCCGAACCGATAGTAAAGTTTCGCTGTGGTTTCTTGGTAAAATTCAATTACTGAGCTTTCCAAGCAGCAACAGCAGCATCATATCCTGAAGCAACTTTAGCAGTTACAGCTGCGGAATACCAAACATAATGATCGGCAGTACCGTCATTGTAGCATACATAAGCGATGCAGTCAATATCAGTTGCCTGAGAAGCATGAGAGATATTCTTGACGATTGCGCCGAAGTATGCATCGGAAGAAGCGTTTGCCTGACTTACATAGTCGGTAGAAGCAGCCTTCCAAGCTGACGGAAGTGCGGTGCCCTTTTCAACTGCTGCCTTAGCAGCATCTGCATCGGCAGCGCCTGTGTTGGCAGCAATGAAGCCAACGCTCTTAATTGTATTGCCGTTTGAGTTCATAGCAGCGAAGTCAGCAGCTGTGATAACCGAAGTAAGTCTGAACTGGAAGAGATCATCCGGAGCAGTTGTCTTATCGCCTGTGAACTTAACCTGAGTCTTATACTTAGCTACAGCATAAGACGGAGCTGACGGCATGTTAGCAAGGATATTACCTTTTGCCGCACTTACTTTATCGTGAGGAATAACTGTAGGGTTAGCGGTAGTACCAGCGGTCTGCTTCAAATACTGAGCTGCATTAGTACTCGAGTCACACATTGCAATATTGATGTTGCCAGCCGCGATTGCAGCTGCATCACCGGTTACGTCAAATGTGATTGACATTTCAGGTACAGAAATGCCATTAGCTTCTTCTGTGATCTTTACACCCTTTTTAGATGTAGCACCAAGGTTAGGACCGTCGGCAAGAATCTGCTGCATAACACCGCTGTTATACAGCGCTTTGTCTGCATCACTCATTGTTGAGTTGCTCATACAAGCGGCGGCAAACTTTGCATTGATGTTAGGTTTAGTAGCATCCTTTGCAAAATTTGCAAGGTCTCCCAAGAAAACACGTGAAGAAAGGTCAGGAGTATAAACATTGCTGTCATACAAGAGACATGTACGTGAGTCAGAGAAGAGGAAGTTGTCGAAATCCGCTACTTCGAATTTTAATGTAACCGTAACTTTTGCGCCTGGTACGATTTCAGATGCTTTCTTATCTGATTCAAGTACAAGACCGAAAGTTTTTCCGGTATCAATAGCGAAAGAACTGATTGCGACTGTGCTTAAGAGCATGACTACAACAAGAGCAATACTTAAAATTTTCTTCATCTTAAGCATAAATTAATCTCCTATTTGTAAAAATTGATTGATTAAAAGGACATTACCAAGCAGTATTGACGTTACCGGCAATCACATTCTGGTCAGGAAGAGTTTCGAGCCAAGCATCGTGTGCTTCAATAGCAACTGCATCAGTACCATCAACCGCACCGTCGCCGTTTACATCTGCTGCATAATATGCTGCAGTATCTTCATCTATTGTTTCAATCCAAGCATCATGTAATTCGACAGCAACCGCATCGGTACCATCAACTGCACCGTCGCCGTTTACATCGCCGAAGTAAATGAATACATAGGTTGCAACTACTTTGCCACTGTCATCTTTAAGAAGGATGGTAGCTCCGGTAGTCATATTACCCTGATCGTTGGCAACTACTTCAATAGAACCTGCCTTTGTAGTAACATAATCCTCAATGTTTGCGCCATTAATGGTATCTATACCGAATACACAGCCGGCATAGTCGCCCGAGCCAGTGCAAAGGTTGGTTCTGATAACCGCACCGTTGCCTTCTTCGGTAAGGATAAGTTCCGGATCAGCTGCAGCTGCAGCCTTCATTACCGGGAAAGTAAGTTTCTGACCTGTGGTATAAACCGTAGAGGTTACATCAGAGGTCTTGTAGGAACCTACATAGAGTTTACCGCCGAGATTGGTCATTGTTTTCTGATCGTTAAGCACACCGAAAGCGGCCGCAGTATCGGAAATGGCCTTAGAAGCGGTAAAGGTGAGGGTCGAAAGTACGACGCCGTTTGCCTTCTGAGCAACAGCTCCGCCGGCAGCCTGCGGTAATACGCCGACATAGACATAAGTCTTGCCGCCCGCAGCAGCATCATTTACGACCGTCTTTGTTGCATCGCCTGCACCGAACAGCGTTGAAGCGGTTGTGCCGCTTACAAACTTAACAGCACTGCTGTCATACTGAACAGGAACAGAAACCGTTGCAGCATAATAATCTGTGGTTAATTTTACGGTAACCTTGACCGTATCGCCTGCGTTATAAGACGCCTTGTCAAACGATAAAGCGATAGTGCCGTTTTCTGCGACACCGGTATTATCATTTGCGAAAACGCCGACTGCAAGCACGCCAAGGAGCATAACTACAGATACAATAAGGCTAATAGCCTTTTTTGCCTTGGTCATTTTTTGCCTCCTTCTATTCTTAATCAATATTAAATATACACTTTTGAGAGCACAATGTCAATAATTTGTGAATAAAAATGGCACACCGAAAGAAAATATCCCTTACGCTATCACAAATAAAGTTATTTCCTCGCGGGCTTACAAGCTTTGTACCGTTTTTTCACAAAACTATTCCGCCGCACTTTTAAAGTATATGCTCTAATCTTTTTAAGAATATCCCATTACATACGCCCTTGTGGGGGAGAAAACTCCCCCACCGGGTTTTAACTTAAGTAATTAAAGGAAATTACTTCTGAGCGATTGCAGTTCCGCCGTAAGCAGCGTCAACTACAAGGCCGTAGTTAGCGAGGTCAACCTTACCGGTAGCAAGGCCGCCTGCAGTCTTATAAGCGCCTGTGAGAGCAGCTTTGTTGTTGATTGCGAGGTCCATGGAGGAAGCATCGAATCCGTCAACAACACCGTCGCCGTTTACATCGCCGTAGATAACGACTGTGTAGATAGCAACCGGAGCACCACTCGACTTAAGGCTGAGTGTTGCGGTAGCGCCTGTACCATAGAGGCCTGCAGCGTTAGCGGCAACATTAAGAGTTGTAGCCGAAGAATCCTTAGCCGTTACTCTTGCGAGTACGTCGTCGGCAGTAGCAAGCGAGCCGGGTGTTACGCCGGTAATGAGAGAAGCGTTCTCTGTTACGGAAACGCCCTCATTTGAACCCGCTGTGGTGGGAACTGCTACGTACTTGCATACGAACGGAGCCATAGCATTCTTGAGGTTTGTGATAACAGCGTCAATCTGAGCTGCTACAACGTTTGAATAGAAGCGGTCATTTGCAGCATAGTTTTCAGCGGAGCCGCTGTAAAGGTTTGCTGTGTTGCCCTTCTCATCGGTGTACTCATAACCGAGTACGGAAACGAGCTTAGCATAAGCTTCGGTCTCTGTGAGGCCGTCAGCCTTAGAAGCGTCAAATGTATATGCACTGTTGTCAGTGAATATTGACTTAGCCTGAGCTATAACTGCCTCAAGCTCGGTGTAAGCACCTGCCTCGAGAGCAGAAGCCGATTTCGGCATAAGAGCGCGCTGAGCGATTTCAAGCTCATACTTAACATCGAATACCTCGGACTGAAGAGCCTTAGCGTTGGCATTTAATGCCTCGGCAGCTGCAAGAGCCTTGGTGTATCTTGCATAAGAGCCTGCTGTGTAATCAGCCTCTTTGTAGCCCTGAGCCTTAGCCGCAGCAATTTCTTTAGCAAGGAACTGCTTTTCGGTTTTAACCGCAGCGTTCTTCAGGAAGCTTGCATACCAAGCAATGTTCTTAGCGCTGTTAAGGACTTCAAGCTCCGAATAATCAGGAGTCTTGTAAGCCTTTACGGCATCCATATAAGCGTTCTGAGCTTCGATTGAAGGAGCCTTCATGGAAGCTACGATAGCACTCTTATATGTAGCGGTTGCCTTGTTGGCAATAGCAGTAATTTCAGCCTCTGAAAGTGAGCTGCCGTCAATGTACTTTTCGGGAGCTACGGGGCCCTTGTAAGCGTCAATGATAGCGTTGCCGGCTTTCATTGCCTTTTCGTAAGCCCAATAAGCATAGAGGTCGAAGTTCTGATAGTTGATGTCGCCGGCAGCCTTAAGAGCAGCCTCAATGGGAGCCGGTGTAACGGTTGCTGAACCGCTTGAAGGTGTTGTGCTTGCTGTATCAAGAGCCTTAACGGCGGTTTCAAGAGCGGTTACGGCTGCAGTGAGATTAGCGTCACTGTAATTGCCGAGGTTAGCCTTCTTGAACGGGCCGTAAGTGAGCTTAGCGGCAGCGGTAAGAGCTGTCCAGTAAGTGTTCCAAGCCTCTGCCGGATACTTAGAAGAATCGCGGTTAGCCTTGAACTCGCTGTCTACAAGAGTTTTAATCGGCATCGCATTGTAGTAATAGAGAGTGCCGAACGGGGCAGTCATGGTAAGAGTACCGTGACGTTTCCTGTATTCACCGTAAACAGTTACCGAGCTGTTACCGAGAGCATATGTGGCACCCGAGGGAACCGTCGCTACGTCAACATCGGATTTAAGTCTGAGCGGGTTAACGGTAACAACACCGTTGGGATCGCCTGTCATAAATTTCTGACCGGCGAGAGCCTCTGCCTGACCCGAGGACTCAAAGTAGGTTGAATCATAAGCGGAAACAGAGCTTGCGTCGAACCTACAATCAGTATCTCTCTGGTTAGTCCAGGTTACGGCAATGTTTGAAATAGCAGAAGCAAGAGCCGATGCACTTGTTACAAGATAATCTGTGGTGGTTTCACCCTTCATCTTAACTACATCATAGAGGCTTGTCTTCTTATCTTCCTTAGACCAAGCGGTGCCGACGGTATCGGCTGTATCGTTGGTTGCATACTCAAAGGTAGTGGAAGTAATGTCGCCGTTGTAAGCAGTACCGTCCTTGAAGGTGAAGCTGTAAACAGCGGTTACCTTTACAAGGCTGTCTGTGGGAACTGCCGTGTTAAGAGTAACATCGGTGCTCTCATACGGTGAAAGAGTCTTTTCGCCGCTTGTGAGCATTTCGGTGCCGTTAACGGTAACAGACTTAAGAGTGAGCATATAAGGATGATCATATGTATCGCCGTGCTTTAAGATCATACCTGCAGATGCGTTTGTTACCTTAAGAGTAGTATTCATCTGGCCGTTTGTAAGCTGTACATAGTTAAGTGTACCCTTATCTACTGTAAGCTTAGGCTCAGCATAGGACTGAGCGTTAGTAGTCCAGCCGAGGAAGAAGTTTACGAGCGGAAGAGCTACGTCAAGAAGACCGCCTGTTTTAACGGCATAGGCAATACCTACAACCAATTTCTCTGCGAGGTCTGCAATAGCGCCCTTCTGAAGAATAGCGTCAAGTGAATTGTAAGAATCGGCGATAAGAGCGGTGTTGCCGCATACCTTGCCGAGAACCTTGTTAAGGAGTTCTCTTACGATTCTGAATACTGCGGGATACATAGCCTCGGTTCTGAAAGTGCTGTTAGCAGGAATATTGAATATGCCCGTAACGCTGTTTGTACCGAGGAGCTTGCTTACGTCAAGGTTGAGAAGTCTGTCGATAATGTCTTCTCTGAGAACAGTCTCAAGGAAGGTCTTACCGTCAGCAGCGGTTTCGTTGATTATCTTCTCAACAGGAAGAACGTCGCGGATAATCTTGTCGAGCTTAGCCCACGGATCCTGTGCGGTAGCAAGGTTGAGGTCAAGGCCGTCGGTGTTGATGAGCTTCTGTACCTTCCAGCACCACTCGTTGTCAGAGGTGAGAGCCCAGTCGATTACCCAGTCAATGGTGTCTTCCCAAGCGCGTGTGTTCTTTTCGAAGTCTGCAAGCTTATAAGTCTTGGAGGCTGCAACGCTGTAGCCGTCAGCCTTATCGGAGCCGAGGTCGGCAAGCTTGGAGAGATACTTCATACCGATGTCGGTGCCCATGGTAAAGATAACATCGAGCCAATAGCCGCTGTCCTTACCCTTTACGAGGGTCTTCGAGTTGTAATCGGCATAAATAAGTGCGTCATAGTTGTAAGTCGGAACGAACTGAGTTGCAAGCTCACGAATTACGCAAGCGAGAAGAGCGGTTACGTTCTGTCCCTTGAGCTCGGCAGCCGACGGGAGAATTATCTGAGGCATAAGAGCCTTAACGCCGATTGCGCCGAGAGCGGTAACAACATCCTGATCGGAAGCAGTCTTATCTACAACTGTGTCATAGTAGCCTGCATAAACAGTCTCATAGCCGGTACCGAAGAGATACTCGGGGTTATAAGCTGCTACATACTGAAGAGCCTTGCGAAGATTGGGAATGAGCTTTGTATTATCGCCCTTTGTCCAATTGATTGCAGCCTTTGCAGTATCCGAAAGCATTGTGTCGATTGCCTTGCCGACAAAATCGTTGAGCGATGCAAGAACGGTGGTATAACCCGCTGCCGAAGCAGTAACGGAGCCGTCGTTTGCAGCTGTGGGCATAAACTCGTCAACGAAATCACCGGAAATGGTGTAGTTCCAGTTAATGAGCTTAGCGAACGAATTAGCGGTGGACATATCAAACTTGAGCCAGGTCTCTGTGAGACCGTCTTTGCTGACAAGACGATAATAGCCGTTGCCGTCGGAGCCTATTGTGAAGTCCGACCACTCCCAGTTGTATGCGCCGGCAGCCTTAGAATAGAATGCCTTTACATCTGACGGAAGCTTAGCGAGAACAGCGGTGGCCTCTGAAGCCTTGCCGCCGAAGAGCTCGGTCTTTTCAGCGCCGAACCACTGTGCAAGAAGCATCTTAACGGATCCGTTGAGAACAACGGGAGCAAGATCCTTAAATACATAGGGAGCTATCTGATAGAGAGCCGAAACAAGAGTATTGCTGTCAAGGTTGAAGATTTCGGAAACCTTACCGCTTGTAGCAAGTGAGGGAAGGAAGTAGCTGTCCTTAACGTAATATTTTACGTTTTCGCCGGCAGCGTTAGCGTAAACATAAACGCCTGTGCCGTTGCCTTCCATATCGGTTTCTTCGGTCTTATAATACTTCTCTTCCTGAGCTACATACATCTTCTTGTCGGTATCATATTCAAATACCTCGATGTAAGCACCCTTAGAGTCTGAACCCTTAACATAATAATCGCGAAGACCTGCTTTAGCGCTTGTCGGAAGAGCAAT
>UMDD01049070.1_pt1 | contig 19698 bp, 17 predicted proteins | sample 1964401 | NCBI WGS metagenome assembly UMDD01 (sample SAMEA4835985, study PRJEB28245) | human gut metagenome | biome: gut microbiome; material: fecal sample | place: Denmark | collected 2008
TTAAATTCTGAAACATTTCTGGATATCCCGAATCTCACCTATGACAAATGCGATGTCATCAGTTTTAATTACAGTGTCCGATGCAGGGATAAATACCTCTTCTCCGCGTTTGATCGTCAGAATATTGATCTTGAATTTCTTTCGTATATCAATCTGTGAAAGCGACTTTCCGAACCAGTCCTTCGGTACTTTCAGTTCGTAGATCGAGTAATTGTTATCCAGATGAATAAAGTCGAGTATGCTGTCTGATGCATATTTTGTAGCGATGCGAAGTGCCATCTGCTTCTCAGGATAGACAACCTCATCGGCTCCGTTTTTAAGCAGGAATTTCATTTGTACATCATTTGTCGCACGGGATATGACTTTCTTTGCCCCCAGCTCCTTGAGCAAAGACGTTGTTTCCAGAGAAGACTGAAACCGGCTGCCGAGTGCAACGATACAAACATCATAGTTTCCTACACCAAGCGAACGGAGAAAATCCTCATTGGTGCTGTCACCGATCCTTGCGTTGGTCACATAAGGCAGGATATCGTTGATATGCTTCTCATTTTCATCTACTGCCATGACCTCACACCGAAGCTCCTCCATGCGTCTGGCAATATGACTGCCGAATTGACCTACTCCGATAATTAAAACTGTTTTCATATATAAGACTCCTTATCCTACAGATATTTTTTCAAGCGGTAAGCGTGAATTCTGGCTGTCCGCCGACGGCAGAGCTGCATAAATGAGTGTCAGTCCGCCGACTCTCCCGAAAAACATAAGTATCATCAGTATCACACGGGATACAGCAGACAGACCGCTTGTAATGCCGAGTGACAGCCCTACAGTACCGATAGCTGAGCTTGTTTCAAACAGACAGGTCAGCAGCGGTAGATTTTCCACTCTGCTGATAATGACACCGCTTGTAAAGAACAATACAAGATACATAAACAAAACAGCGCCTGCACTGCGGACAGTTTCGTCTGATATTCTTCTTTTGAAACACTGCACATCATTTCTGCGGCTAAACACTGTGATCGCAGAAAGGAACAGAACAGCAAAAGTCGCTGTTTTCATACCGCCCGCGGTGGAACCTGGAGAACCACCTATAAGCATAAGAATGATCATAATGGCTGTACCTGATTCATCCATAGCAGCGAGATCAGTTGTGTTAAAGCCTGCGGTTCGTGTTGTGACAGACTGAAACAGTGAATGGATCGTCCGGTCATGGATAGTCCCATGGTCATATTCAAAAAAGAAGAAATACAGCGCAGGCAGAACGATCAAGACAGCAGATGTCATCAGTACGACCTTGCTTTGCAGAGAGTAGCGCCTGATCCTGTGCTTGTGTGTTCCGATATCGCCCCAGACGAGAAAGCCGATGCCTCCCGTAATAATTAGCAGCATAATGATGATATTGAGATAGATGTTGCTGTGGTAAAAGGTCAGCGATGAGAACGGTTCTTTTATGCCTAACAGATCAAAGCCTGCATTGCAAAAAGCCGATATGCTGTGAAACAAGGAATACCACAGTCCCTTAGCGATACCAAGATCATTGCAGAAAACGGGTGCAAGCAAAGCCGCACCGATCATCTCTATGATAAGTGATGTTTTAAGGATAAAGCCTGTCAGCTTCACAATACCGCCTACCTGCGGTGCGGAGATGGATTCCTGCATCGTACTGCGCTGCCACAGACCGATTTTCCGCCCTGATGCTCTAATGATCGCAAGCCCGACGGTGATAACGCCCATACCTCCGATCTGAATTAGCATCAGAATGACCACCTGCCCAAACAGAGACCAGTATGTAGCAGTATCCTTTACAACAAGCCCAGTCACACAGGTAGCTGAAACGGCTGTGAACATTGCATCAGGGAATGAAGTCACACACCGCTGCCTTGATGAGATCGGCAGCATCAGAAGCAGCGTGCCTACCAGAATTAGGCAAAAGAAGCTGATAATGATGACCCGAAATGAAGTCATATGAGTTCTGTTTTTTACTCTATTTTTATGTAACATCGTACACCTCTCGTTCAAATTATAGCTTTATTATATCACATGAGCGGTTAAAGTGCTGTTAAGATTACGGTTACGGCGTTAAGATTTCGTTAAGGCACAATATTGATGTGTGCCGCTTGCCCGTAGTCTATTAGAACACCTGCAAACCGTTCCACACAAGTCCGTATCATCATTATGGCGCGCGCCACAATGACAGCATACCCTTTTTGAAACTGAATAACCTGAGATTTGCTCACACAAGTACTTCTCAGGTCTTTTCTTTTCAGGCGGTTAGTTTTCCGCTCGGCAGGCTCGGACGGCTCTGAGGGGCGTTTCCGTTCGTCTGAAAGCACTGTCAAGCCGAGGTCATCGCCAATGCTCTTGGTGGTGAAGCAGAGACAGAAGAGAATGAGGACACTAATAAAAAAAACAGGCTCTTGATACAAGAACCCGTTTTCATGGTGCCGGTGACCGGGGTCGAACCGGTACGGTATCGCTACCATCGGATTTTGAGTCCGACACGTCTGCCAATTCCATCACACCGGCACATAACATTATGATTATAGCACACTTTTTTCATTTTGTCAAGCAAACTGCAAGTAAATTCTGCATTTACTGGTTTGTATATTTTCAACATAAAACACATTTGACGACTCTTGACTTTTGGAGAATTTTATGATATAATTAAAAACAAGGCAGTAAAGAAATTATTTTCTCCGTCATCGGCAATTACGGAACTGCTGCCGCAAAATAATCGGGAGGGATCTATCGTGAATATAAATGAAATGACAGTGCTTATATGCGACGATTCTATGTTCGCTCGCAAAAAGCTCAGTATGTCTATTTCTGGATTTGGAGTAAAAGCCGTTTATGAAGCAGCCGACGGTGAGGAGGCTGTCAGCAAATATAAGGAGTTCAAGCCTGACGTGGTTTTCATGGATATCATCATGCCAAAGGTAACAGGTATTGAAGCCCTCAAACAGATAATAGCAGAAGACCCTGACGCTAAGGTGATAATGGCTTCTTCTGTTGGTACTCAGAGCCATTTGAAAGACGCTCTTAAGTCGGGAGCTGTGGACTTTTTGCAGAAACCTATAGCTGATAATGACGCTCTTAATGTCCTTGAGAACGTTGCAAAGGGGGTACTGTAAATGTTTGCGCAGTTTTTTGGAGGCTACCTCTTTAACCATAAGCTTTGTACCGCTGAGGATCTTACTCAGGCTTTCGAGGCTAAAAAGCATACAAGACTTCGCCTTGGCGTTCTCGCTATAAACGCTGGTCTTATGACAGCCGAGCAGGTGGAGCACGTCAATATCACTCAGCAGAGTGTCGATAAACGTTTTGGCGACCTTGCCGTGGAGCTTGGCTATGTTACCGCTGACGACGTTGAAAAGCTTCTCGCTCAGCAGCCTACAGATTACCTTCTCCTGGGTCAGACCCTTGTTAATAACGGTGCTCTTACCAATGCTGAGTTTGAAAAGGCACTTAAAGACTATAAGGCTGAAAATCAGATAACCGACGATATTTCAGACAATCAAACAGAAACTCTACATAACCTTATCAATGAGTTCTATCATTTTGACAATGATGAAAATGCTCGTATCTGTACTGATTATGTTACTTTGCTTTTCAAAAATCTTATCAGATTTATCGGTGACGATTTCACTCCTATGGAAGCGTCAGTTATAAAGAATTTTGCAGCAGAACATATCGTTATCCAAAAAATAAATGGAAAGTATAACGCTGAGGCTTGCATTGCCACAGATTCAAAGACATATATGGCTTTCGCTGAGAGGTTTGCCAAAGAGAGCTTCACGGAGGTCGATGACTTTGTAAACGCTACAGCAGGCGAATTTCTGAACGTAAACGACGGTCTGTTCGTTGTAAATGAGTCAAACGAGCATGGCGTTGAACTTACACTCACACCGCAGGAATTTTTGGAAAATGGTGAGCTTGCCCTGTCAGGCACTGCATTCTGTATCCCGGTGAACTATCCGTTTGGCAAGCTGAATTTCATCATTGCCACCTGATATAATTTTACAAGCACATAATATCCGCCGCTGTCCAGCTTTGTTCAGCGGCGTTGATGTTCTTTGCCTTTTTTTATAACTTTTTTTCAAAAACACTTGAAATTTCATTGGAAGTATGTTATAATAGTAAGGTAACAAAAGTTAGATTGATATGATTCAGTTATTGTTCCTCATCAATCCGAGATATAGGTGTGCGGGTCCTGTGCAATGAAACGCTGTGAACCATGTCAGGCGGGGAACCGAGCAGCATTAAGCGGTTTGTTTCGTGTGTCACAGTTCCGCCCGCACGCCCATATGTCGGATTGATTTTTTTATTTTCTTGATTGGAGTGAGAGTTTTGTATCAGGCATTGTACAGAAAATGGCGTCCAATGTCATTTGACGATGTTGTTTCACAACCGCATATTACAACTACTCTCAAAAATCAGATAAAAAGCGGCAAGACCGCCCACGCCTATCTTTTCACAGGCTCGAGAGGTACGGGAAAGACCACCTGCGCAAGAATTTTTGCAAAGGCTATCAATTGCCTTGACCCACATGACGGTGAGCCATGCCTTGAATGTGAGATATGCAAAGACGCTGACAACGGCACTCTTTCCGATATTATCGAGATTGACGCTGCTTCAAATTCTAAAGTAGACGATATCAGAGAACTGCGTGAAGGCGTTGTCTATACTCCTGAAAGATGTAAATATAAGGTATATATCATAGACGAGGTGCATATGCTTTCCGCCGGCGCATTCAACGCCCTGCTGAAAACTATGGAAGAACCTCCTCCGCATGTCAAGTTTATTCTTGCCACTACGGAGATACATAAAGTTCCTGCAACTATCGTGTCGAGATGCCAGCATTTCGACTTCCACAGGATAAGAAACGAGGATATCGTTTCAAGGCTTATGTATATTGCTTCTCAGGAGGGCTTTACCCTCCACGAAGATGCCGCAGGCATGATAGCAAGGCTTTCTGACGGTGGTATGCGTGACGCACTTTCCCTTTTAGACCAGTGCGTTGCCTATGAAAATGACATCACCCTTGACGTTGTTTCCTCAGCTTCCGGCATTGCAGGACGTGATTATCTTTTTGATATTCTCGAAAAGATAGCCGAAAAGGACGCCGCAGGCGCACTCAGAGTCGTTGACAAGCTTTATGATATGTCAAAAGATCTGAAAGTCTTGGCAGGTGAACTGCTCGCTCAGATGAGAAATGTCATGATAATCAAAACTATCGACAACAACAAGGATCTTATAACTTGTCTGCCTGACGAGTATGAAAGACTTAAAGCCCTTGCAGAACGCATGAAGCTGGACGAGATACTCGGGGATATAAATACTTTGCAGGAGTGCAGCGAGCGTTTTGCAAAAAGCACATCAAAGCGTATCGAGCTTGAAATGTGTATCATAAAGCTGTGCGGAGCTGCTCAAAAAGCAGGTGCAACTGTGCAGGCTGTATCAGGCAATGCTGAGATCACGGTGCTTCTTAATAGAATAACTCAGCTTGAGAATGCACTAAAAAATGGTGCCGTTTTGCAGACTCAACCGCAGATCGCCACTCCAGTTCAGCAGGAACAAGCTCCACCACCAAAGCCTTTAGACCCGGATTTCAAGAAAATGAAAGCAAGCGACTTCAAGCTTGTGCAGACTTGGGACAACATTGTGGAGCAGGTCAAGCAGACAAATCCTGCCATAGGCTGTTTCTTAGTCAATTCAAAGGCTTATATGTGTCAGAATGTGTTGCTTATGATAGTACACAATGACTTTTATCTCAAAAAGTTCAAAGCAAGCGGCGATGCTACGGTGCTTAATGAGATACTGAAAAATAATTTCGGACAAAACTTCACTATCAAAGTCAAATCAGCCAAAAATGTCGCACCTGAGGATACGGAAAATCCTATAAATCAGTTGCTTGACAAAGCGAAAAAACTTGATATTGAAGTTGATATAAAAAAATAATTTTGAATATAAGGAGTTTTTAAAATGAAAGCAAGACTTCCACAGGGAATGGGCAAGGGTCCTTCCAATAACATGAATCAGATGTTCAAGCAGGCTCAGAAAATGCAGGACGAGATCACAGCTCTTCAGGCAGACCTTGAGCAGAGAGAGTTCACAGGTACAGCAGGCGGCGGAGTTGTTGAGGTAACTATCAACGGCAAGAGAAATGTCCTTAAGCTTGATATCAAGCCTGAGGTAGTTGATCCAGAGGACGTTGAAACACTTCAGGACCTCGTTATGGCAGCTTTCAATCAGGCTGTTGCTAACCTCGATGAAGTAAGCGACACTGAAATGCAGAAACTCACAGGCGGAGTATCATTCCCAGGTCTGTTTTAATGGCTGAGTCAAACGCACTGCCTTTGGTACTTCTGGCAGAGCAATTTGCAAAGCTCCCTGGTATAGGCATGAAGTCCGCACAGCGCCTTGCCTACTATGTTATGTCCATGACAGACGAGGACGCATCGGCTTTTGCAGCGGCTATCACTAATGCCCACAAAAGCGTTCATCTTTGCAGTGTTTGCCAGAACTTTACTGACAAGCCAAAGTGCCCTATCTGTGCCGACCCAAGACGTGACCACACAACGGTCTGCGTAGTAGAAGACCCAAAGGATATAGCCGCTTTCGAGCGTACTAAGGAGTACAAAGGCGTTTACCATGTTTTGCATGGACTTCTCTCCCCTATGGACGACATTTCCCCTGACAAGCTTAAAATAAAAGAACTGCTTGCGAGGATAGAGCCTGAGAATGTTAAAGAAGTCATTATGGCTACTAATCCTACAGTTAATGGTGAAGCTACGGCAATTTACATTTCAAGGCTGCTGAAACCCCTTGGTGTAAAGGTCACACGTTTGGCGTTCGGTCTACCCGTTGGCGGAGTGCTTGAATATGCTGATGAAGTGACGCTTTACAAGGCTTTGGAAAATCGAAACGAAATATAAGAAAAAACCTCCCCGAACTATTCGGAGAGGTTTTTTTTACGTCTAAGATTTTTGAAAAATTCCGTCAGTGTATCTGCACACCGCTCTTGCAGTATACCGCCTGTGCAAAGAGGTTTGTGATTATAGGGTAGCTCAAAAAGATTTACCACCGACCCGCAAGAACCAGCCTTTTGGTCATACGCACCAAAAACCACACGCTCAATTCGAGAATTTATTATCGCACCCGTACACATAGGACAAGGCTCGAGAGTAACAAAAAGCTCACAACCCATAAGCCGCCAACCCCCAAGATTGCGACTCGCTTCCTCAATAGCCACAAGTTCGGCATGAGTCAAGGGGGAACGCCCATACTCACGACGATTGAATCCCCTGCCGATTATTTCACCGCTGGAACGCTTCACAACTATCGCACCCACAGGTACTTCCCCCTGCTCTGCGGCAATTTCCGCAAGCTCCAACGCTTTTTTCATGTAAAGCTCATCTCTCGTCATATTATCCTCGCACACACAAACATAGTCACAAGAATTGCAGCTATCCACACTGCGATCGAGTTAGTTGAAATGAAAGATTTAACTCGCTTTGACATGGTCATAAAAGAATTATCATTTTCAATGTTGAATGTCCAGTCACCAAAGCTTGTAAGCTTCGAGTACATCACAAGTGATACACCAACGATCACTGTACAGATTATGACTTCTGCTATTTTGGCATAAGGAAGATCATAGAGAACAATGTAACTTAATACAAAATTCGTGATGTGGGCGCAAATACTCATTGAAATTGCAGTAAAAACCGAGCCTGTTCGTATAGTAAAAAGTCCAAGAACTGCAGTGCAGCACACAACAAAAGGCAGATATGTAATATCATAGTAGCACAAACCGTTCACAACAGCAGTGATCATAATAGCGAAGGTGTCACCAAATTGACGAAAAGTCTGCAAAAAAACTCCTCGAAATACTATCTCTTGCATTATAGGAACAATGATCGCAAAGAAAGCAAAAGAAACAAGAGCAACAACAGGATCCTCAGAGAATACAAAAATAGAATATATCCCGTCTAAATGCACAGTTGAAAACAGCAGACTAAGGATATATTGTCCAACTCTGCCCACAACGATTATGACCATCATAATTACCACAGCAGTTCCACGCATTTTTTCGTAGCCCTTTGAATTTGCAAAAACGACTTTGTTAGGGATCTTAGTAACGATCTTAAAAATAAGACCAGGCACAACAAACTTTGCAGCAAACAACAGACCTAAAATAAAAGTCATTCCAACACCATATCTGCCATATCCGCCATCTGTTTGAGAAAAATACACAAATGTACCAGTTGTATCCGGTGCGTATTTATTCACTATAAAATAGTTAAGAAAATCAATAGCAAGCATTACCACAAGACAAATGCCCAACAAACTACAGCATTTTAGCATAGAGATCCTCTCAGCTACCTCTGCCTTATGAGGCACAAAACCCTCGCCATCAATGTATGAGTGTTCTCTTGTATCATGTGTAAACTGGAATCCAAACGAATTCTGAGGATTTGAACGCCACTTTGCAAACGACTTCTTATAATCATCACTCTGATTTTGATAAGTTGTATCCTGGGCAACGTCAATCATATAATCTTTAGTATTTGTATCGTTCAAATTCTCACCTCCGATATACTAATTATAGCATATCACCGTACTTTTTTAAAGCATGCAAATATCATTTAACTTATTATTCATAATATTTTAAGACAAAAAAAGATCGGATACATATTGTACCCGATCTTTATATAGCAAACTAAAAATTAGTCTCTAACAGCAGTAACGACGCCAGAACCTACTGTTCTACCACCCTCACGGATAGCGAAACGAAGTCCCTCTTCGATAGCGATTGGAGTGATAAGCTCAACGTCCATCTCTACGTTATCGCCAGGCATGCACATTTCCTTGTCAGCAGGAAGTGTGATAACGCCAGTAACGTCAGTTGTTCTGAAATAGAACTGTGGTCTGTAGTTGTTGAAGAATGGAGTATGACGGCCGCCCTCTTCCTTCTTCAGAACGTAAACCTGACCTGAGAACTTTGTGTATGGGTGAATGGAACCTGGCTTACAAAGAACCTGGCCTCTCTGAATGTCAGATCTCTGGATACCACGGAGAAGTGCACCGATGTTGTCGCCTGCCTCAGCGTAGTCAAGGATCTTTCTGAACATCTCGATACCTGTTACAACAGTCTTTGGTCTCTCAGTTGAAAGTCCGAGGATCTCAACTTCGTCACCAGTCTTGAGCTGACCTCTTTCAACTCTACCAGTAGCAACTGTACCACGGCCTGTGATTGTGAATACATCCTCAACAGGCATCAGGAATGGGAGATCAGACTTTCTGTCTGGTGTTGGGATGAATGTGTCAACAGCGTCCATAAGGTCAAGGATTGGCTTGTAAGCTGGATCTGAAAGATCGTCTGGAGCTTCAAGAGCTGCAAGAGCTGAACCCTTGATGATTGGAGTCTCGTCGCCAGGGAAATCGTACTTGTCGAGGAGCTCTCTGATATCCATCTCAACGAGGTCGAGAAGCTCTTCATCGTCAACCTGGTCAGCCTTGTTCATGAAAACAACGATAGCTGGAACGCCTACCTGTCTAGCAAGGAGAAGGTGCTCTCTTGTCTGAGCCATAGGACCATCAGAAGCAGCAACTACGAGGATAGCGCCGTCCATCTGAGCAGCACCAGTGATCATGTTCTTTACATAGTCAGCGTGGCCTGGGCAGTCAACGTGAGCATAGTGACGGTTCTTTGTCTCATACTCAACGTGAGCTGTGTTGATTGTAATTCCTCTCTCTCTCTCCTCTGGAGCTGAGTCGATGTTGTTGTAATCCTTCTTCTCAGCAAGACCTTCAAGAGCAAGAGTCTTTGTGATAGCAGCAGTAAGAGTTGTCTTACCGTGGTCAACGTGACCGATTGTACCAATGTTAACGTGTGGTTTGGTTCTTTCGAAATGTGCCTTTGCCATAGGAATTTTCCTCCTTAAAATTTAATAGTTTCCGATTTAACATACCGTAGTATAATTATATCAAATAAAATGCAAATTTGCAATAGAAAAAGCAGAAAATTTTCCGCAAATTTATTAGTCCTTGTTTCTTGAAGCCATGATCTTCTCAGAGATAGACTTTGGTACCTGAATGTAGCTGTCAGGCTCCATTGTGTACTGTCCACGGCCCTGTGTCTTAGAACGCAGGTCATTTGAGTAACCAAACATTTCAGACAGTGGAACGAGAGCGTCTACCTGAACAGCACCAGTTCTCTGCTCCTGACCGAGGATCTGTCCACGACGGGAGTTGAGGTCGCCTATAACTGTTCCGAGATAATCATCAGGAGCGATAACGCAAACCTTCATGATAGGCTCAAGAATGATTGGTGAAGCCTTTCTCATAGCCTCCTTGAACGCCATAGAACCGGCGATCTTAAATGCCATTTCAGAAGAGTCGACTTCGTGATAAGATCCATCGTACAGCTCAACCTTAACGTCAACTACCTGGAAGCCAGCGAGAACACCGTTCTCCATAGCGCCCCTGATACCTGCGTCAACTGCAGGAATGTATTCCTTAGGAATAGCACCGCCGACAACCTTGTTGATGAACTCATAGCCCTTACCGGACTCGTTTGGCTCAACGTTGATCTTAACGTGACCGTACTGACCCTTACCACCTGACTGCTTAGCGTACTTGTAATCAACGCTTGCAGGAGCAGTGATTGTTTCCTTATATGAAACCTGAGGAGCACCGACATTTGCCTCTACCTTGAACTCACGGAGAAGTCTGTCTACGATGATCTCAAGGTGCAGCTCGCCCATTCCGGCGATAATTGTCTGACCTGTTTCCTCAGAAGTATAAGTTCTGAATGTTGGGTCCTCTTCAGCAAGCTTTGCAAGAGCGATACCCATCTTTTCCTGACCTGCCTTAGTCTTAGGCTCAATAGCGAGCTGGATAACAGGCTCAGGGAATTCCATTGACTCAAGAAGTACAGGGTGCTCTTCATCACAAAGAGTGTCACCTGTTGTTGTGTTCTTCAGACCGATAGCGGCACCGATATCACCAGCGTAGATAGTATCGATATCCTTTCTAGCGTTAGAGTGCATCTGAACGATTCTTCCGATTCTCTCGTCCTTATCCTTAGTGGAGTTATAAACTGTAGAACCAGCTGTCAGAACACCTGAATAAACTCTGAAGTAGCAGAGCTTACCAACGAATGGGTCTGTAGCGATCTTGAATGCGAGAGCAGCGAATGGCTGATCGTCGCCTGAAATTCTCTCAACTTCCTCACCTGTATTTACGTCAGTACCCTTAATGTGTGGTACGTCGATAGGTGAAGGCATATAATCTACAATAGCGTCAAGAAGCTTCTGAACGCCCTTGTTTCTGTATGAAGTTCCGCAGGTAACAGGTACCATTGTGTTAGCGATAGTACTCTTTCTGATTACCTTCTTCATCTCGTCGATAGTGATCTCTTCGTCTGCGAAATACTTCTCAGCGAGATCGTCATCAACTTCTGCAAGATGCTCGATAAGGTCAGCGTGATACTGTTCAGCCTTTTCCTTGAGATCCTCAGGGATCTCTTCCTGACGGATATCCTTTCCAAGGTCATCATAGTATACATAAGCCTTCATTTCGAGCAGATCGACGATACCCTTGAAGTCGTCCTCAGCACCGATAGGGAGCTGGATAGGAACGGCATTACAATGAAGTCTTTCATGGAGCATATTCAAAACGTTGTAGAAGTCTGCACCCATGATATCCATCTTGTTGACATATACCATTCTTGGTACCTGATAGTTATCAGCCTGTCTCCAAACCGTTTCAGTCTGAGGCTCAACACCACCCTTAGCACAAAGAACTGTTACAGAACCGTCGAGTACACGAAGTGAACGCTCAACCTCAACTGTAAAGTCAACGTGGCCTGGAGTATCTATAATGTTGAGTCTGTGACCCTTCCAGTAGCAAGTAGTAGCAGCAGAAGTAATTGTGATACCTCTCTCCTTCTCCTGTGCCATCCAGTCCATTGTAGATGCACCGTCGTGTGTTTCACCGATCTTATAGTTTACACCGGTATAAAACAGGATACGCTCTGTAGTAGTAGTCTTGCCGGCGTCGATGTGTGCCATGATACCGATATTACGGTAGTCCTGCAATTTACATTCTCTTGCCATATATATCCTCCTTTATACCTCTTACCATCTGTAATGAGCGAAAGCCTTGTTAGCTTCAGCCATCTTATGAGTTTCGTCACGCTTCTTGCATGAGCCGCCAACGCCGTTAAGAGCGTCGAGGATCTCTGCTGCGAGTCTCTCTCTCATTGTGTCCTCGTTTCTCTCACGAGAATACTTTGTTATCCATCTCAGACCAAGTGTCTGTCTTCTGTCAGGACGAACCTCCATTGGTACCTGGTAAGTCGCACCGCCTACACGGCGAGCCTTGACCTCCAGCTCAGGCATGATGTTATCCATAGCCTCCTGGAATACTTCAAGAGCAGGTCTGCCTGTCTTTTCTTCGACAATTTCAAATGCTCCGTAAACGATCTTCTGGGCAACACCCTTCTTACCGTCAAGCATGATGTTGTTTACAAGACGTGTAACAAGCTTAGAATTGTATACTGGATCCTGAAGCACGTCTCTCTTTGTAACTCTACCTCTTCTTGGCACTTTAATTCCCTCCTTCACAAATAATGAATTCACAGGTACTCGCTCTGTAACCACGGCACACAGCCGTTTTACAGCCCCGTCAGTTCCTTGTAGAGTCAACTAATATATATTAATCACTCCACATAAACTGTGGTCTTCGCAATATGCGACAATGAGTTATTACCTTGTTACTAAAATGAGCTTTTCAGTTTTTGATTACTTGGCTGCTCCTGCCTTTGGCTTCTTAGCGCCATACTTGGATCTCGCCTGCATTCTCTTAGCAACGCCCTGAGCGTCGAGAGTGCCTCTGATGATGTGATATCTTACACCAGGGAGGTCCTTAACACGTCCGCCTCTGATAAGAACAACGGAGTGTTCCTGAAGATTGTGTCCGATACCAGGGATGTAAGCTGTAACTTCGTTTCCGTTTGTGAGCTTAACTCTGGCAACCTTTCTCATAGCTGAGTTTGGCTTCTTAGGTGTAGCAGTTCTTACTACTGTGCAAACGCCACGCTTCTGTGGGCAGCTCTGATCGATAACTACCTTCTTCTTTGAGTTGAAACCCTTCTGAAGAGCAGGAGCTGTAGACTTGTCTGCAAGGACATTTCTTCCTTTTCTTACTAACTGGTTAAAGGTTGGCATATTTTCTCTCCTTTCATAGATTTGATACTATACGCTGATATACAATACATCAGCATACCTTGATATTATACACTATTCTCCGTCTCTTGTCAAGCACTTTTTCTTGACTTTTTTAACTTTTTGAAAATTTCAGTTAAATTTTCTGTCAAAAGCTATAAAAAGCACAGGGCAGCGGCTTTTCACGCCCTGCCCTGCAAATATATTCCCTCATTCCGTCTTGCTGTCTGTATCTAAAATTTCTCCTTTATCCGCCACTTCGACCTCTGTCTCGCTGAATCTATGATAAGTTATAACACAATCGCTGTCGTCAGTCTTGTCCGAATAGGTTATATCGTTTTGTACTTCATTGATATAAAGTTTCAGATCATCACTAAAATAGGTGTTTGCACCCGTTGCGAATTTAATTGCAACGAGCCATTCATTTTCATCAAAGAAGTAATTTCTGTTGTTCTTTACCGTCGCACTTTGGGAACCGTACCATTCATTATTAGTATCGTCCTGCTCCACAATATCCTTATAATTGGAAGTTATACTGAAATATCTTCCGTCCACCTTGATAATTATGCCTTCCTTTGACCCTCCTGCTGTGGAAACGTTTATGGCTTTACCCTTTTCAATTGGTGTTATTATCAGCGGATAGATAATATCCCTTTCGTAATTGTCAGCATCATAATTGATATGCTTAACAGAATTTACCAACGTATCAATTTTAAATCCCCAGTCCTTTTCAACAGGATTTAGCACAATGCTGAAGTCGTCAGCTTGCAGTATCATATCTTCGTACATATGCTGTACACTATCAAGAATGAGCTTATCAAGCTTTTCCTTGCCTGTGTCCTTTGAACTGTCGATATCATAAGCATAGGCTATTGATGATCTCAGTGAATAATAGAAGTCTGTTCCAAAGCTGTCGCCACCGACCATTTCGTCAAGACCTGTTGCGATCTCATCCGAGTTCCAATTACTCAGATCATCGCAGTTTATGCCGACTGCGATTTTTTCGCCCACTTTCAGTTCGTCCATATAAGCAAACTTCCCTGTGGTAACATCTTTCGCTCTGAAATCAAGTTTAAACGCAACGTAAGAGTGGTATTTCAGGTATTCATATTCATTCACAGTAACATAGTCGATCAATTCGCCCTTTTCAGAGGTGTATTTCTCAACATATATCTTATCGACAAAAAGATATCCCGTTCCGTCCGAGCCGCAGCCTGCATACATTCCGACCGCCGTTATCTCTTTGTCTTTAACGACCTGCTTAAGCGCATTTTGTGCCTGTTCTAAATCAGCCGTAAGTTCTGTGCTGTCAATGGTACTCGAGCTATCAGCACCAGACAGTTTAGCCGTATCCACCTTGAACTCATCGCCACTGCGATAAAGGGTCAGCGCACCGCCCACCACCAGAAGCAAAGCCGCAAGCACCGCACCTGCAAGCTGAAAGCCTGTAAGTTTTGTTTTATTTTTCTCTGTAGGCTTGTCATACATAAGCACACTCTCCTTCCAATCCGAAGGAGTTTTAATGCAGTAAAAAGCGTTTATTTTTTTCATTTGCTGCTCCTTTCTGTGATATCCTCATTGCAAACTATACCTTTAGTCAATGTTATGCTGAAAGTCCAGCCCCTACATAATAGTTTTTACCTCTTTTGTAGGGGAGCGGCTCAATTTCTGTTTCACAGAAATGCGACGTCCCTATGCCCTAGGTTTTTATTGACATTCATATAGTTCACAACATTATCATATCCTTCAGTTGTTCTCTTCCACGTTTGAGATGTGTTTTTATCGTGTTTTCCTTGATATTTGTCAGCTTAGCTATCTCCTGCACTGACAGCTCCTCAAAGTAATAAAGATAAATACTATCTCGATATTTCGGGGGAAGTCTGAAAATAAGGTCAAGTATCTCTATGTCGCTGCCGTCCTTTGAGAAAGACGTTATGCTGTTCAGATCGACTGTGTTTTTCCTCAAACGATACCGCAAAACACTCCGGCATTCGTTGAGAGCCACTCTGATGAGCCACGCTTTCGGGTTTGGCAGACTGCCTTTTTTCATCTGCTTGAAAAGCTTGAAGAACACGTTCTGATAGCAGTCCTCAGCGTCGGAAAAATTTCCCGTGTGCACCACGCAAAGCCTTGTTACCATATCCGAATACTCCTCTACAAGTTGGCGGTATTCGCTTTCGGTCATATTCTTCATGCTTTCACTCCCCTTCATATACTAAAACGCCGTGGCAGGCAAAAAGGTTTCATACAAAATAAAAAAATCAGCCCGCATGAATGAACCATGCAGGCTGATATAAAAGTCATTAGTACAACGGTGTTTCTGCGGTGTTATGATTAGCCGCACTCTCATTCTTGACCACCTGAACGTTGTTGTAAACGTCCATACCGGTGCCGGCAGGAATGAGCTTACCGATAATAACATTTTCCTTAAGACCCATGAGCTTATCGGTCTTGCCTCTGATAGCTGCGTCTGTAAGAGCCTTAGTTGTCTCCTGGAATGAAGCAGCCGACAGGAATGAATCCGAGTAGCTTGAAGCCTTTGTGATACCCTGAAGAACAGGAACAGTTGTGATAAGTCTTGCGTTCTCGTCGCCAGCGTCGATCTGAGCCTGTATCTCCTCGTTGAGTCTTGCGACCTCTCCTCTGTCGATAAGTGAACCAGGGAGCAGATAGCTTGAACCGGAGTCGTCGATCTTGACCTTTCTCATCATCTGACGAACGATAACTTCGATGTGCTTATCGTTGATATCAACACCCTGCAGACGGTAAACCTTCTGAACTTCGGTGATGATGTAGTTCTGAACAGCCTTAGGACCATTAACTGCAAGGATATCAGCTGGGTTGATAGAACCCTCTGTGAGCGGCTCACCGGCTGTAACAGCCTGTCCCTCACGAACTCTTATCTTGTAGCCGTATGGGATAGCATAAGACTCCTGCTCAGGATTTTCAGTGTCCTCGCTTGTAACAGTGATCTGCTTGGTCTTCTTGACCTCCTCGATCCTAACTACGCCGTCGATCCTTGTGATGATAGCAGCACCCTTTGGACGTCTGCTCTCAAACAGTTCCTCGACTCTAGGAAGACCCTGTGTGATATCTTCCGCAGATGCGATACCACCTGTGTGGAAGGTTCTCATTGTAAGCTGTGTACCAGGCTCACCGATAGACTGAGCGGAGATTACGCCGACAGCCTCACCGACCTGAACGATATTTCCGTTTGCAAGGTTAGCGCCGTAGCACTTAGCGCAAACGCCATGCTTAGCCTGACACTGAAGAACTGATCTGATAGAGATAGAATCCTTGCCCTCAGCTTCGAGTGCAGCAACTATTCTTTCAGCGTCATGAACGTTTATGAGCTTGTTTCTTGAGCATATCATCTCGCCTGTCTTAGGATCCTTGAGATCCTCAACAAGGTATCTGCCAACAAGTCTCTCGCTGAGAGGCTCGATCATTTCATTGCCGTTCTTTATGTCGAATATCTCGATACCAACGTGAGTACCGCAGTCCTCCTGACGAATGATAACGTCCTGAGAAACGTCAACAAGACGTCTTGTAAGGTAACCTGAGTCAGCAGTACGAAGAGCTGTATCGGCAAGTCCCTTTCTCGCACCTCTGGAAGAAATGAAGTATTCCAGAATGTTAAGACCTTCACGGTAGTTAGCTCTGATAGGCATCTCGATAGTTGAACCTGATGTGTTGGCGATAAGTCCACGCATACCTGCCAGCTGTCTGATCTGGTTGATAGAACCACGGGCACCTGAGTCAGCCATCATGTTGATAGGGTTGTATGGATCAAGGTTAGCTTTCAGAGCCTCTGTAACTTCGTCTGTAGCGTTGTTCCAGATCTCGATGAACTTCTTTGACTTCTCTTCTCTTGAAATATAACCTCTCTTATACTGCTTGTCTATCTTGTCAACAAGTCCGTCAGCCTTAGCAAGGATATCCTTCTTAGCCTCAGGGATAGAAGCGTCGCATACTGCAACTGTGATAGCAGACTTTGTAGAATACTTATAACCAAGGCTCTTGATGTTGTCGAGAACTTCGGAAGTCGTAGTAGTACCGTGCTTCTGGATACATTTATCAATGATATCAGAAAGCTGCTTCTTCTTTACAAGGAAGCTTATCTCAAGATCGAACTGCTTTTCTGAATTTGTTCTGTCAACAAAGCCAAGGTTCTGAGGAATGATAGAGTTGAAGATAAGTCTTCCGACTGTAGCGTCTATCACCTTTGATACCTGCTTGTCGCCTATCTGCTTGGTAATTCTTACCTTGATAGCAGCGTGAAGTGAAACGATGTGCTGATCGTAAGCCATAAGAGCCTCGTTCACATCTCTGAACACCTTGCCCTCGCCAGGCTCGCCGTCCTTCTTCAGTGTCAAGTAGTAAGAACCAAGTATCATATCCTGTGTAGGAACTGCAACAGGGCGTCCGTCTGAAGGCTTCAACAGGTTGTTGGCAGCCAGCATAAGGAATCTTGCCTCAGCCTGAGCCTCTGCTGAGATCGGCAGGTGAACAGCCATCTGGTCGCCGTCGAAGTCAGCGTTGAACGCTGTACAAACCAGTGGGTGAAGCTTGATAGCTCTGCCCTCTACAAGGATAGGCTCGAATGCCTGAATACCAAGTCTGTGAAGTGTAGGCGCACGATTGAGCATTACAGGGTGACCCTGAATAACGTTTTCAAGTGCGTCCCAAACCTCTGGCTCAGCTCTGTCTACCTTTTTCCTTGCAGACTTGATGTTGATAGTAGGATTGGTGTCAACAAGTCTTTTCATAACGAAAGGCTTGAACAGCTCAAGAGCCATTTCCTTTGGCAGACCGCACTGATACATCTTAAGCTCAGGGCCTACGACGATAACAGAACGTCCTGAATAGTCAACACGCTTACCAAGAAGGTTCTGTCTGAAACGTCCCTGCTTACCTTTGAGCATATCAGAAAGTGACTTGTATGCTCTGTTGTTAGGACCTGTAACAGGTCTGCCGTGTCTGCCGTTGTCGATAAGTGCGTCAACAGCTTCCTGAAGCATTCTCTTTTCGTTTCTAACGATGATGTCAGGTGCTTCAAGCTCCAGCATTTTCTTAAGACGGTTATTTCTGTTGATAACACGTCTGTAAAGGTCATTAAGGTCGCTGGTTGCGTATCTTCCGCCGTCCAGCAGTACCATAGGTCTGATATCAGGTGGTATAACAGGTATAGCCTCCAGTATCATCCACTCAGGTCTGTTGCCTGATGTTCTGAAAGCCTCAACGATCTCCAGTCTTTTCAGAAGCTTGATACGCTTCTGACCCGCAGGAAGATCCTTCAGCTCAGTTTTAAGCTCTTCTGAAAGCTTCTCGAGGTCGATCTCTTCAAGAAGCTCCTTGATAGCCTCAGCGCCCATGCCGGCTCTGAACTCGTCCTCGTCATACTTTTCCTGCATTTCGCTATAATCCTTTTCAGTAAGGAGCTGACCCTTGATAAGTTCAGTGTTACCTGGATCTATAACGATGTATTTTGTGAAGTAAAGAACTTCTTCAAGTCTTTTCTGTGATATTTCAAGCATCTGTCCTATTCTTGACGGAGTTCCCTTGAAATACCAAATGTGAGAAACAGGTGCAGCAAGCTCGATGTGACCCATTCTCTCTCTACGAACCTTGGCTCTTGTTACCTCAACGCCGCAACGCTCGCAGACTTTGCCTTTAAAGCGAATTTTCTTATATTTACCGCAGTGACACTCCCAGTCCTTTGAAGGTCCGAATATCTTTTCGCAGAACAATCCGTCCTTTTCCGGCTTCTGAGTACGATAGTTTATTGTTTCAGGTCTGGTAACAACGCCGTAAGACCACTCACGGATCTTCTGAGGCGAAGCAAGACCGATCTTGATTGATGCAAACTCATTGAATTCCAACAGCAGTACCCTCTTCCTGTTTAGTTTGAAGCACGGCAACAGCCGACTTCTATATGAAACGGTCGCAGGGGCGGAGCCTTCCGCCCTTTGACCTCAGCTTATTTAGTTACTGTGCAAAATTATTCACCGTCATTAAGGAACAGATCAGACTCGTCGGAAGCTGCGCTGCCCTCCAGTTCGGAAGTGCCGTTCTCGTCTTCAGCCATGAAGCCCTCGTCGAGATCGCCCTCGTCAACGCCGAAATCGATATGATCTTCGATAGCAGGCTGTGGAACAAGCTCCTCGTCCTCGTCAAACGACTGCTTAAGATCTATTTCCTCGTTATTGATGTTGAGTACCTTGAGATCCAGACCAAGTGACTGAAGCTCCTTAACAAGTACCTTGAACGCCTCAGGAACACCAGGCTTAGGAACATTCTGTCCCTTAACGATAGCCTCGTATGTCTTGACTCTTCCCACAGTATCGTCAGACTTAACTGTAAGGATCTCCTGAAGTGTGTAAGCAGCACCGTAAGCTTCGAGCGCCCAAACTTCCATTTCTCCGAATCTCTGACCACCGAACTGAGCCTTACCGCCGAGTGGCTG
>UMDD01029918.1_pt1 | contig 19310 bp, 15 predicted proteins | sample 1964401 | NCBI WGS metagenome assembly UMDD01 (sample SAMEA4835985, study PRJEB28245) | human gut metagenome | biome: gut microbiome; material: fecal sample | place: Denmark | collected 2008
GGGATTTCAATATTGATGATTTCTTGTTCAAAGATTTAGAAAATGACTATGAGATTCTAGAAATGAATGCTGATACCCATTATGGTGTCTGGTTTCAAATTGATGAAATGCGAGAAGAAATCAATTTTACCGATGGTTTACAACAATATCTTTCTTACTGCAAGAAAAATCATATTGATAAGAACTTCATGAAACTATTCTATAGAGAAATTGATGTGATGGATCTTTATCAAGAAAAAAATGGAAACTATAAAATTATTACTTCATTCGACATTGGTAATTCAAGTGTCGTTTTAGGATACAATGAAAATTCGCCTAGTCCTTATGTAACATGGAAAACAACTCCTGACAGGAAAACTGGTTACTATACAGGGCATTATGGAGTCACCAAAGAATCAGCATTCAATGACTACAAAAAAAGATGTAAAGAATGCTTCAATGAACATTTAAATAGAGAAAGTCAAAAACTTGGAATCAAAGAAAAACGTGACAAAGGAGTAGAACGCTGATGAAAGCAGAAATCTCCAATCTAGGAAAAAAAGAAATAATTGATTTTGCAACTGAAAAAGGATACATCTCAATTGTATCTTCTTTAGAAAAAATTGGTATAATCAATCATCCATTTGATATAGAAGCTAATGAAGTTGATTTAAAGTTTACCGAAAATGAAAAAGGAATACTAAAAATCATTCCTAAAATAACGAACTCTAAAAGCTGTCTTTATCATATTTGTCTTGCAACTCATTATGTATTAAAAAACGGTGAGGATTTTATCAATGCCCTACAAACTCAAATAAACGCAGGAAAGATAAAAGACGTACGAGATATTATTGATCTTAATTGGAATTATAAAGACAGATACTCATCCCCTACTCACTTCTTTTTAGCAAGACCGGGAAGGTTAATGTATGAGCAAATTAAATTTAATGGTCAATCTGCATTATTTACAAATCAAAGAATCGATAAATATCTTTTACCAAAAAATGTTTATGCATACGAAGCAATGCATGATGATGAATTTAATGGAGAAATAACTTGTATAGCAAAAAATATACACGTTAATTTCATAGGGACTATTTTAACTCATAAACCTATAAAGCTTGAAAACGGGTTCCATTTTGTAGATGAGGACAAAGATATTGAATTTCTGTCCGAACAAGGAATTAAACTTAAAGATTTTTTAGATTATCAAAGAAAAAAAGATCAAAAACTAAAAGACCTTGTTAAATAATCTATTTGTTAAAATATAAAATACTATGTTATTATATTGAAGCTTAGTTTATTAACTAGAGCGCTTAATCTATCGTCAAAGCAAAGACGTAAAAATTGTTTAGAAAAAGAATATAGTCAAATTGCTATATTCTTTTTCAATTTTAAGACTTATATACACTTTAAAATTCGATTATGTTATATTTTAAATACTTATATATAACTGTAAAAGGAGAAGTGTTATGTTTTTATTTAAATCATATTTTTATAATTATGCGTTAGGTATCTTGTTTTTTTTCCTTATAACAAGTCAAGCATCCTTACAACACAGTCAATCGCTACGTAAAAAATACAAATTAACAGATGCTTTACAATTAGATTTAGCTGGTACATTCCTTTCAAGAATTATTTTTATAACCACTATGATGATAATTTTTCCTTTATGCTTTATAGCGTATGATTATTGTAATAATAATTTCCAAAAGTATTTGTTTGTAAATTCAGGATTATTTTCAATTTTATGGCTATGGATTACTGGAATGATAATAAAAACAGTTTATTACTTTATTATAAAAAAAGTAAATTGTTTAAAAGTATTAAATCTTGATAAATATTTTAAAAATAATAAATTTCTATGGGTTATGTGTCCTACAATCTATGGTATATTCTTTGGCATTAATGATATTAAAATTACATTTACAATTCTAGCAATCGTATTAGGTAAGTACGTTTGGTTAGATTCCTTTGAAATATTTTCATTGACCTCAATAAAAGATAAAATATCTATTTTAAGTAAAAAATATAGAGTAGATATTTATTTACTGATTTATTTTTCAATAATTACTCTATATTTAATATATAGATGGTATTCAATAAAAGATATTAGTATTATAAATACAAATTATCCTCTAATCACATTGATATTAATAGCATTAGTTGTAAAAAAAATTCTCTACTTTTTTATTTATAATTCTATGATTTCTTATGTGGGCTATCTTAAAGAATCAAATAAGAATTAATCATTATATTCATTTAGGAACTCTCAGTAGTTCCTTTTTTAATACCTAAAATTAAGGAGGTTTAAACATTGTCAAATAAATATCAATATGTATATGAATTATGGTTTGAGTATTCTCAAAAGATTGCTTCATCTCCTACTGATTGGATGAACTTTTTAAAAACATCTGCATGGAGTTTTAAATATCGTTTTGACGATCAAATTCTTATCTATGCACAAAATCCTAATGCTAAAGCATGTGCTGAATACAATACTTGGAACAATAAAATGAATCGTTGGATCAAGAAATATTCTAGAGGAATTGCACTACTTACAAACGAACAAAATAAACTTCGTTATGTTTTCGATATTGAAGATACTTGGAGTCCTGTCAATCAACCTTTGCATCTATGGTCAGTTGATAAACAACATGAAGATGAATTCATCGAAATGATCCATGATAAATATGATTCAGTTGATTCAACATCATTAAGTGATTCAATTATTGAAATGTCAAGGATCATTGCTGAAGAGAATACTCATGATTATTTACCTTCTCTTATCAAATATAACCAAGACAGCGGTCTTGAATTTCTTGAAGAACAGGAAATCAAAAGTATTTTTACTCAACTAACCGCAAATTCCATTGCTTATCAGATTTTCAGCAGATTAGAATTAGATACAAAACCCTACTTTGCCGAAGAAGATTTTAGTGACATTACCCTATTTAACTCTATGGATACGATTGGGCAATTAGGAACAACAGTTCATGATCTCACTGAAATTGGTCTTGATGACATTTCAAGACTTGCTAAAAAAATCATGATTCGTACATTTGAACAAAACAAACCAAAAAGGCAAAATAAAATTGAAGAAAACGAAAGGAGTACTCAAAATGAAAGAACTAACATACAGTCAAGTAGAAGATTATCAACTTCCCAATCTCAAACCGATGGAAAAACCTCTCAACAGTCATTACGCAAGGTTGAGATACGATTATCTTCAAACGAACCATCCGGGACATCTATTCGCACTCAAAGCGAAGAACGAACTCAACAGTCATCTACAAGAGATCGAACAACAAGCTCAAATGAAAATGGAAACATTGATGAAAGACCTGTTGAAGAAGTATCCAGCACCAAACAAAGAGAAACACCAAATGGAATGGGTACAACACATGAACAATCTCAAACAATCAGCAAACGAGATCATTTTGAAGGAGATAATCTACAGTTAGATTTAGAAATTGAAGATAGTAATAAAGATGTAGGTGGTAATGATATTTTACCACCTTTTGATTTGAATGATCTTCCTCAGTTATTAAGAGAAGATTCATGTTTGCAACATTCCAAAGAAGAAATCGTACAATTTTTTAAAGAGCATACCGATGAAAACGAACGTGCTCAATTTCTGGAAGAATGTTATGATGAGACATTAGTTCAAACATTCAGAAGACCTGAAAAATATGATTTCAGTTATCTTGGATATAGGAAAAAAGATCATGGATTGAGAGTATGGCAAGGTAATTATCTTAACAAGAAAGCTGAATCCTTTTTGACTTTCTTTGAACTTCAAAAGCACCTTGCTGATGTCATTGAAAATGACAACTATCTTTTACCACCTTTTGAACGAATGTCTGGTATACAACTTGCATTCAGTACAAAGGTAATAAATAAAGACGTTGACTATTATTTATTTCAATATTACAATTCTATGAATTTCTCATCCCCTGAAATCATCGATTTTTTTAAAACTCATCCAGATAGAGATGAACAGGTTGAGTTTTGTAAAGAACTCTATCCCACAAAATTGGTTGAATGGGAAGTTGATGGTATTACTCTAGGATATATGCCTAACGATGAAGGATTACATGTCTATTTAGGAAGTTATGATAAAGAAGTAGTGAGTCAAGAGCTTGTCTGGTCAATTGTTGTTATGAATATCGACGGTTTGATTCTATCGAGATACTTTGATCCAAGTGTACAAATACCCACCCTAGAGGAACAACAAAATGCCGTTTATGAAAATATCAAAAATATGCAAAATGGAATCTATTTTTCTCAAGAAGAAATAGATCGTATTTTACAACGAGGTAGCAATGTTGAACAAGGTAAATATCGAATCTATCAGGAATTTTTGAAAAACAATTCAATTAAAGACAAAGCTAAGTTTTTAAAAGAAGAATATGGTACAGGTGGAAGTTATCCAGCAGTTGGATTTATTGATGAATTCCATGACAGTAAAGGCATCAAACTGACTCGTGGAAAAGAAATTGGTCATGAAGAAATTGATATTACACTCAAATGGGAAAATGTAGCAAAAAGAATAAGTGAACTTGTCAGTGCTGATCGTTATCTAAATGCTAAAGAAAAAGAGTTTTACCCTACTTTTCTTCAACAACAATTGGAACATCAACTTGAATACGAAAGAAAGCAACTCAATAATGATTCAGTTTCTTTAGTGAATGAAACCGGAATCGAAAAAGAAAATATTCAAAAAGAATATCAATGGTCTGTTAGAGATAAAGTCTATGTTGGTGCTAATCAATATAACATTTTAGAAGATGATGATGAGATAACCTTACAAGATGAAAATTTTCCCCTTCTGTTGGAATACTATTCTAAAGATGATTTCTTAAAGCTTTTAAAAGAAAACCCTTTGAATGAACATCTTTTAAAACCTGTTGCTCAACCTATTCAAGATGTCATTATTGAAGGCTCAAATCAAGCAGTTATCCAAAAATATCTCCTAGATCTAGAAAATAAAATCAAGCGTTCAATGATTTACCCTGCCTTACGTGACAGTGATACGACCGTTGAAGAAGCGAATGATTTTATCCGTGAAGAATTGATTTCAATTATGCCTTCTTATGAAAAAGACGATCCTGAGTTTTATAACAGGTATCTAAATGATGATGATTTTAGAAATGATCTAGTTGAATATCTCATTGATAGAACATATGAAGATTATTCATTTAAAAATAATGAAATAAATAATGCTTTCAGTGAAAACAATCATTTATTTGAAAAAATGGAACAATTAGTGCCACGTATCATGAATGAAATATCTGTATTTTGCAACATGATAAGTGCAAATGAAACAGTTGATCCTTTAATGATTTTCTATGACAATGATAAAAAGACAATTGATATGTTTAACTACTATCAAGTAAGTGATTTAGAAGCTGAAGTAAGCAATCCTTACTTGACTCTTAAAGTTGATTTTTCATCAAGAACTTTAGAACCTATATCCTATCAAAATGATGATTTAGATGTTGATATTTCAATAGACTCTCAAAATAAAGATTATATAACACTCGAAGAAGAATTAGGAAAATATGCAAACCAATGGCTTGATGATCTTCTAGATAAAAATTATTTAGTTGAATCCGAACAAGTGTTTAAGGATAGGACAAATAAAAGTGGGATTTATCATCTGGACTATGACGGAACACGAATTGTTTACAGTGATATGCCCTATTCTTTGCTAAAAGAATTTTCTGAAAAATACAATTACAGTATTTCGAATACGATTCAAGAACAGGAAACGTCAAGCGATACTCAAAGAACCAAACCTGTTCAAACTGAAAAAATAAATTATCAAATTCGTGACGAACATCTAGGCGTTGGCAGTCCTAAAGAAAGGTATCAAAATAATATTGCAGCCATCAAACTGCTTTTTTCTATAGAAAAAGAAGAAAGATTTGCAACAAAGGAAGAACAGGATATTATAGCTAAATATGTTGGCTGGGGAGGTCTTGCAGATGTATTTGATGAAACCAAATCCAATTGGTCGAATGAATATGTAGAACTTAAAAACCTACTTTCCAAAGAAGAATATGAAAAAGCTCGTGAATCAACATTAACGGCTTTCTATACCCCACCTATTGTTATCGAAAGTATTTATAACATTCTGGATCAGCTTGGTTTTAAATATGGAAATATTTTAGAGCCATCATGCGGTACAGGGAACTTTTTAGGATTGCTTCCTGAATCCATGAATGAATCAAAACTGTATGGTGTAGAACTTGATTCTATCAGTGGAAGAATCGCAAAACAACTTTACCAAAAATCAAGTATTGCTATTGAAGGATTTGAAAAAACAAATTTGCCTGATTCTTTCTTTGATGTAGCTATTGGTAATGTTCCCTTTGGTCAATTTGGTGTCATAGATAAACGCTATGATCAGTATCATTTCAACATACATGATTACTTCTTTGCTAAAACCATTGATAAAGTAAGACCAGGAGGTATCATTGCTTTTGTGACAAGTCGTTATACGATGGATAAAGCTAATCCATCTGTTAGAAGATATATCAATGAGCGCGCTGAACTCTTAGGAGCTATACGATTACCTAATGATACTTTTTCAAAAGCAGCTAACACAAAAACAACCAGTGATATTTTAATTCTGCAAAAAAGAGAACGTCCACTTATTCAAGAAAATGAATGGCTGTATACTGAAACTGATGACAAAGGTTTTACTTACAATTCTTATTTTGTAAATCATCCTGAAATGATACTTGGCAATCTTAAAATGGCAAAGATGATGTATGGTCGAGAAGATCTTACCGTTGTTCCTTTTGATGACATTCCCCTAAAAGAAAGTCTTGATACAGCAATTAAATACATTCACGGATATATTGAAAACTTGATTGTGTCTGATTCTCCTTTGTTAGAAAGTAAAGAAGATGAAATAAAAAGAATTCCTGCTGATCCAACAGTTAGGAATTTTTCTTATACTCTTGTAGACGGAGAAATCTATTTTAGAGAAAACAGTCTTATGTCTAAAATTGAACTTTCTAATACAGCACAAAATCGTGTTAAAGGAATGATTGAAATTCGTGATTGTGTAAGAAATTTGATTGATTATCAAAAAGATGATTATCCTGATGATGTTATTGAAGATGAACAAAGAAAACTCAACCAACTTTATGATGATTTTACCAACAAATATGGTTTATTAAACAGTCGTGGTAATTCAATTGCTTTTAGAGAAGACAGCGCCTACTATCTTCTATGCTCATTAGAAAATATCGATGAAGATGGTACATTGAAATCTAAAGCCGATATATTTACCAAACGAACTATTAAAAAACATATCGTTAAAGATCATGTTGAAACTTCAAATGAAGCCCTCATGCTGTCATTAAGTGAAAAAGGAGATATTGATTTTAACTACATGGAAAGTCTCACTGATTTTGGTAAAGAGAAGATCATTAATGACCTTAAAGGTGTTATTTATAAGATTCCTAACATCAATAATGAAGAGGATGAAAAATATGTCACTGCTGATGAATATTTAAGCGGTAATATCAGAAAGAAATTAGAGATTGCAAAGCTTTCCGCTTGTATTGACCCTCAATACAATTATCATGTTGAACAGTTACAAAATGCTATGCCACAAGAACTTTCAGCAAGTGAAATTGAAGTAAGAATTGGAGCTACCTGGATTGAACCTGAAATATATACTGAGTTTATGTTTGAACTTCTCTCAACAGGAAGTTTCGCAAGACAATATATGGAAGTTCAATATAGCAGTATCAATGCACAATGGTTCATCAAAAGCAAAAACTATGATGCCAATAATGCAAAAAGTGAAAAGACTTATGGAACGAGACGTGCTAATGCTTATCGTTTGATTGAGGATTGTTTAAACTTAAAAGCAACAAAAATCTATGATTATAGTTATGATGAAGATGGCAAAAAAGTTGCTGTTTTAAATAAGAAAGAAACCATGTTAGCTCAACAAAAACAGGATTCGATAAAAGAAGCTTTTAAAAACTGGATATGGAAAGACTATGATCGTCGAGATAAATTAACAAAGAAATACAATGAGCTTTTTAATTCAACAAGACCAAGAGAATATAATGGTGATCATTTGGAATTTCCAAATATAAACGGTGAAATCACTTTGCGAAAACATCAAAAAGATGCCATTGCTCATATCTTGTATGGTGGAAATACCCTACTTGCTCACGTGGTTGGCGCAGGCAAAACTTTTGAAATGGTTGCTGCCTGTATGGAACTTAAACGACTAGGACTTTCACAAAAAAGTATGTTTGTTGTTCCAAATCATTTGATTGAGCAATGGGGTTCGGAATTCTTGCAACTCTATCCTAGTGCCAATATTCTTGTTGCTAGAAAACAGGATTTTCAAAAAAACAATCGTAAAAAGTTCTGTTCTAGAATTGCTACAGGAGATTATGATGCCATCATTATCGGTCACTCAATGTTTGAAAAGATCCCAATGTCAATTGAAAGACAACGACATCAAATTGAAATGCAAATCAATGATATAACCAAAGGCGTTCAAGATTTAAAAGCAAACAATGGCGAACGTTACTCCATTAAACAGCTAGAAAAAATGAAAAAATCATTAAATAAAAGATTAGAAAAATTAAATGACAGCAGCAGAAAAGATGATGTTGTCTATTTTGAAGAACTCGGTGTTGATAGGATTTTTGTAGACGAAAGTCATAACTACAAGAATCTTTTTCTTTACACAAAAATGCGAAATGTGGCGGGACTATCACAAACCGAAGCTCAAAAATCAAGTGATCTTTTTATGAAATGTCAGTATCTTGATGAAATTACAGGTGGTAAAGGTGTCGTATTTGCCACAGGAACACCTATATCAAATTCAATGACGGAGATGTACACGATACAGCGCTATCTTCAATATAATACCTTAAAAGAACATGGTCTTGAACACTTTGACAGTTGGGCTTCTACTTTTGGAGAAACAACAACTGCCATCGAATTAGCTCCTGAAGGGACTGGTTATCGTATGAAAACACGATTTGCAAAATTCTATAATCTTCCTGAACTGATAAATATGTTCAAAGAAGTTGCAGATATTAAAACAGCTGATATGTTAAAGCTTCCTGTTCCCAATGCGCATTATCATAATATTGCTGTAAAACCAAGTGACATCCAAAAAGAAATGGTCGAAACATTATCTGAACGAGCACAGCTTATTCGAGACAGTCAAGTAGATCCTACTACCGATAACATGTTAAAGATTACAAATGATGGACGAAAACTAGCCTTAGATCAAAGACTCATCAATCCCCTTCTTTCTGATAATGATTCAAGCAAAGTCAATGCGTGTGTTGATAATGTATTTAAGATTTATGAAGAAAATAAAGAGAAAAAAGCAACACAGCTTATCTTTTGTGATATGTCGACTCCTTCTAAATTTTCTCAACACATCAAGGATGATTTAAAAGACACGGAATTATCAAATATAAATTATTCTAATGTTTATGATGATATAACCGCAAAATTGATTTTAAAAGGTATTCCTGAAGATGAAATTGCTTATATTCATGACGCTCCCACTGATGCGAAAAAGAAAGAACTTTTCAGCAAAGTACGTTCAGGAAAAATTAGAATTTTACTTGGATCTACAGCAAAAATGGGTGCTGGAACAAATGTACAAGACCTCTTGATTGCTTCTCATGATTTAGATTGTCCATGGCGTCCAAGTGATTTAGAACAACGTGCTGGTCGTATTATTAGACAAGGAAATACAAATCCTGATGTCCATATTTATCGTTATGTTACTGAACAAACATTTGATGCTTATCTTTATCAGCTTGTAGAAAACAAACAGAAGTTTATTTCTCAAATCATGACAAGCAAATCACCTGTTCGTAGTGCTGAAGACATTGATGAAGCTTCTTTAAGCTATGCAGAAATAAAAGCTCTTGCAAGTGGCAATCCAAAGATTAAAGAAAAGATGGATTTAGATATTCAAGTCAGCAAATTAAAACTTGCTAAAGCAAACTATCTTTCAGAAAAATATGACTTAGAAGATAAAATTATTAAATATTATCCGATGAAGATTTCAGCAATCAAAGAATCAATCAGTGCTTTTGAAAAAGATATAGAAGCCGTAAAACCAGTCAAAGAATTTAGTGGGATGACACTCAATGATAAATTCTATCCTGAAAAAGAAATTGCTGGTAATGCCCTGCTTCTTTTATGTAAGCAACAAAAGTCAGCTAATCCTATTCAAATTGGAGAATATCGTGGATTTAAAATGATCCTTTCCTATGACACATTTTATAATCGACACATGGTAGAACTTAAAAGAAACGGTTCTTATAAAGTAGAACTTGGAAGTGATATTTATGGAAATATAACTCGTTTGGATAATCAAATTGAAGGTATTTCAAAGAAGCTAAGAACTGAAAAAACACTTCTAGATAATACAGAACATCAATTTGAAACAGCAAAAGAAGAAGTTAATAAACCTTTTGAAAAAGAAGATGAATTTCAAGAAAAGAGCAATCGATTATCGAAGCTCAACAAAGAGTTAGACATTGGAAATAATGATCATAATGATGTAGGTTTAGATGATGAGGTATTAGAAATTAAAGAGAACAAAAAAGAAATATCTAGATAAAGGAGCTAAGATGATGGAAAAACTGAAATGGATTGGAGAAAAGAAAATGAAGATTGTACGAGAGTTAGATCTCATGACATATTTTCAAAATTACGAGCCAGATGAACTAATACGTAAAGGCTATAACGATTATATTACAAAGAAACATAGTTCTTTACATTTGTCTAATGGTTTATGGTGTTATTTTTCAGGAGGCGAAGGTGGACGTTCTGCATATGATTATTTAGTTAACGTTGAAAAATGGGATAGAATTAAAGCTGGTCATTATTTGTACGATCTAATTATTAAACAACCACCTATAAAAATTAAACAACCTAAAAAAAGAAATTATCCCTTTCGCCTACCTGATCGAAATGAAAACGAAAATAAAGTTCTCGAATATCTTGTAAATGAACGTTGTATCGATAGAGAAATTGTTCAATATTGCATAGAAAATCATCTCATATATGAAGCAAAAAAAGACCATGCTGTTGTATTTGTTGGATACGATAAAAATCATCATCCAACAAATGCAGCTAAAAGATCTACAAATTCATCGTTTAAGATGGATGTAGCAGGAAGTAATAAAGAGAATAGTTTCAATATTGTTAATGATACTTCTAAGGTATTACATGTATTTGAATCAGCAATTGACCTACTTTCTTATCTTACTTTATTAAAACGACAAGGAAGAGAATTTCTTAATGATAATTATCTTTCAATTGCTGGTGCTTCATTTATCGGAAAAAAAATTGAAGAAACTAAGATACCAGTAGCATTAGAAAAATTTTTAAATTGTAATCAAAATATAAATACGATTCGTCTTTATCTTGACAATGACAAAGCTGGAAAACAAACAACTACAAAAATTATTTATCATTTAAATGATAAATACAGAATCTTTGATCACACTCCCTATCGAGTAAAAGATATGAATGAATTATTACAAAAACGTGTTAAATCAAATAATTATTTACAAGAAAGATAAATAAAATTGTTCATTTTAATAAAAAGTGTAATAATATCTGTAGATTAAACATTCATGAAGGAGTTGTTAAAATGGCACATTGTACATGTATAAATGGACACTTGATGTGGAATGGTGATGGCAACCAAATTTATCTACCTTACAGATTGAATTTTTTTAAACAATTTACAGATAAAAATCCATCTTTTATCTTGAATTCTGATCAATATAATGAGATATATGATTGTTATGATAATGATGAAAATGAAGTCGAAGAATATGACTGCTGGTATTGCAATGAATGTAAATCAATAACAATATTTAATCATGACTCAAGTATAAGATATGATTTTGTCATTACGGAAAATTTTAATAAATCCAATATTAATTTGTCTGATTATGAAAAATTTGCAGTAATAAATGAAAAAGAATTTCTGAAATTTCAAGAATATTATAAAAACATGTCTCCATATCATGCATTGACTTCATTCCCTTTTAACTTATTTGCTTATGTAAATAAAGACAAAGATCTTTTGTTAATCAAAGAAATGGATAAAAATCTATTACTTGCATATAGTCTATATAAAAAACAATTTTATTAAATTCATTAATTACCTTAAAAGAATTGTAAGAATATTTCTCTGATGATACCATTCATTTAAGAAAAATAAACCAAGGAGGAATAAAATATGACTACAATGGAAGCAAAAGAATTTGTTAAAAAATTAAAGGAAAAAAATGACATTTGGGATGAACAACAAGTAATTGATGTTTTTGGAAATATGTCATTAAACGATGCTCTTTCAGTACGATTTAAAGAATTAGAAATGTTTAATGAAAATATTGTAAAAGCAAAATTGGCTGCACAAAATATTTAACAAAGCATAGCTAATACCAAATATCTGAGGACGTAAATTAGAAAATAAGCTACTCCTCAGTTTTTTGTTTTCATAGATAAATATTATAAAGATTTAATTAGTATATGATATAATTATAAAAAATTTATAAAATCAAAAAAGTGTTGAGGTCTTAATATATGAGTGATGAAACAAAAAATGAAATAATTAAATCCACTTTAGAAGTTAGTTATTTACCAAATTTAGATTTTAAAAAAGATAAAAAATACACTAAAGTATCTTTATCTGATATCGCTTTATTAGGCGGTTCTTTTTCATCTATCGCCCCTTTTTTTAGAACTATTAATCAAACTTTTAATTATGATTTAGGCAATGAAATTGCAGGTCAAGAAGGATTATACAGACTATTCTTTAATGGAAAACAAGGACAATTAGCTAAAGCAAAAGACGGAAGCGGATTTATAGGAACAATACTTAATAACGGAATCGTCGGCCAAGCAAGGCTTGAAAAAGTTGACAGCATTCCTGTTAATTGCGATACGACATTACCTATTAATCCCATGTTCATAGCTGCAGCAATTGCTTTAAAATCTATTGATATGAAATTAGATACTATAAAAGAAAAACAGGAAGAACTCTTAGATTTCTTAAATGCGGACAAAGAATCTAAACTAATTGCTGATTTAGAAATACTTGGAGACATTTTGAATAACTATAAATATAATTTTGAAAATGAACAATTCATTAATGCTAAATTAGCTCTAGTTCAAATAATTAATCGTGATTCATTTTCAAATATTAAATTTTACAAATCTCAAGTAAATATATTATTAAACGATAATGATCCAATTCATTTAAATCATAATAATGAAAACAAAATATCTAAAGTTCAAAACAAGTTAAACTATTACAAATTAGCAAATTATTTATACGCCTATTCAAGCTTTATCGAAATACTTCTTCTTAAATCTTTTGATACTAATTCTTTAGAAGAAATTATTTATAAACTTCAAGAATTATCAAATCAATATCGTTTATTTTATACAGAATGTTATAATGCCTTAGATAATTATTCAGATAATTCAGTTGGAAATCAATTACTTAAAGGATTATCTACAATTTCAAAAGATACTGGTAAAGTAATTTCTAATATTCCAATCTTAGGAGATTATCAATTAGATGAAGTTTTGACCGATTTTGGAAAAAAGATTTCAAAAGAAAAGCAAAAGAACACAATGAAAGTAATGAAAAAAATAACATCCAATAAAGATAGTGACCTTAATTTATTTATCAACAACTTAAAAAATATTGATCAAATATATAATCATCCTTTAGAAATTTATTACGATGAAGAGAATCTTTATCTATCAAATAAAGGTTTAAAATAGCATTTTACCATATATTATTTTTTAAAGAACGTTAACCTTGATTCTAAAAGTTAACGTTTTTTATATCTATTTATGAAAGGAAACTCAACCATGAGTAACATATATACAATAGAAATTACTGAAACATTACAAAAACAAGTAAAAATTAAAGCAAACTCCCACGAAGAAGCTGAAAGAAAAGTAAAAGAGAAATATCAAAATAACGATATTCTTTTAGACGAAAATAATTATATTGATACAAATTATCAATGTATCAAAGAAGAGAAAATCAAAAAAGAAATGGAAAGATAATTCAAAAATCTTTCCTTTTTATTTATGACAGAAATTAAAAATAAAGGAGAATACAAAATGAACATTAAAGAAAAATATCCAAAAGGAACAAAGATAAAATGTATTAAGTTAGAAGATTCTTTTAATCCTATTCCATCCGGCACAGTTGGAACAGTTGAATATGTCGATGATGCAAATCAGATTCATATGAATTGGGAAAATGGCTCTTCACTTGCATTAATACCTGAATTAGATGAATTTGAAATAATTGAACGAAAGCCAAAACATAAATCAAAAGGAGTCGAACGCTAAAAATGTTAAAGAAAATATTGAGAGAAATACAAAAACAAGAGAAAGAAAAAGAATCCAAAATACTTGCAAAAAAGAAATTGGATAATGAAATAAACGAACATTCTAATAAACTCAAACAACTTTATTCTTTAAAAAATGAGTTTGAAAAACTAGAAAATAATGTTGATGATTATTTCAATTCTAAACAAGATAATTAAAGGATTTTTATATGTCTTGTATTGTAGCAAGCACTGAATTTGCCCGTACAAATTCGCTTGTTAGGGTTTCACCCTAATACCCAGTTAATTATAAAGGAGAGCGTATATATGAGAGCTAATAGATCAAGAAAACATAGAATTGAAGTTGCTATGAACGATCAAGAATATGAAGAATTTATGAAACATATAAAGGAATGTGGATTATCTAAACAATCTTATTTATTACAACTTGTTAAAAATAGAATTCCTCAACCTCTACCCTCTGATGATTTTCAAGAAGTCATTCGTCAATTAAGGCGTATAGGAAATAACATAAATCAAGTGGCAGTAATTGCCAATAAAAATGGAAGCATCGATATTCTAAAATTCAACAAAGCAAAACAGGAATTAGATAAACAAATTGTTGAAATCAGAAAACAAGTGTATCTTCCAAAAGAAATAACAACACATATAGATTAAAAAATTGAAAGGAATTGTAATATGGCTACTACAGCAATATGGGATATCAAAGATAATTTGAAAAGAGTTTTAGATTATACTTCTAATCCTAACAAAACAGAAGTTAAAGAACATGATTACCAATATAATGGTTTAAATCAAGTTATTTCATATACCACTCAAGATTTAAAAACTGAAAAACAATTGTACGTGACAGGTATCAACTGTTCGTACCCTAATGCTTTTCAGGAAATGGAAATTACCAAAGAAGGTTTTAATAAAACGGATGGTATACTTGCATTCCATGGTTATCAGTCTTTCGTACCTGGAGAAGTAAATGCTGAAACTGCTCATCAGATAGGTATTGATCTTGCTAATCTTATGTGGGGAGATCGTTTTGAAGTTTTGGTTTCAACTCATTTAGATAAAGCACATTATCACAATCATTTTGTAATCAACTCAGTAAGTTTTGTTGATGGAAAAAAATATTATGATAATCGAGAAAACTATAAACGAATGAGAAATTTATCTGATTCTTTATGTCGAAAATATAGATTATCTGTTATAGAACATCCTCAACAAAAAGGATCACATTACTCACAATGGAATGCTGAAAAGAAACATGAACTTACTTGGAGAGATTTCATTAAAGAAGATGTTGATTTTGCTATTGCACATTCAATGAGCATGAAACAATTCTACAGACATCTGCAAGAACTTGGCTACCATATTAAGTATGGTAAACATGTTGCTATTAAACCGAAAAACAAAGAGCGCTATGTTCGATTAAGAAGTTTAGATAAACTTGGAAACTATACGGCTGATAAAATTGAAGAAAGGATATATGAACAAAAATTTGTAAAATTCCAATCATTAAACATGCCAAAACAAAAGACAAAACATTTTTACTATCACGGAAATATAAAAGATAACAAATGTAAAATTACAGGTTTTAAAGCTCTATACTTCCGATATCTTTATCTGCTTGGAGTTCTTCCTAAAAATGCACCTCATAAAAAGAGAGTGCATTTTTTATTACGTGATGATTTAAGACAGTTAAATCATATTACTCAAGAAGTAACTTTAATTAGCAAAAAAAATATTACAAATCTTTCAGAGTTAGAAGCAAACCAATATTTTGCAAGTGATAAATTAGAGAATCTTTTGAAAGAACGTCGATGTATCTACAACAAGATTCGAAGATGTAAAAATCCTGAAAAAAAAGAAATGCTTCAACAAGATGTAGAATCTTTATCACTGCAAATCAAAGATTTAAGAAAGGAGGTGGTGCTTTATGAGGGTATAAAAGTACGTTCTATTTCTATCAAACAAAAACTTCAACAAATCCATGAAGAAGAAAAAGAACGTGATAAACAATATAGAGAAAATAAGAAAAGCAAAGGAGTGAAATAAAATGAATGCTGGTGGCGAAACAGCAGATCAAGTTGTTAAGATGTCGCTTGAAGGAATCGAGGTTGCAGCAAACATTGCTTTAAAAGCTGGTGGAAACGCAACCCGTTCTTTAGCAGCAATGCTCTATGCAATCTTAACCGATCAAAAGAAAGTAAAAGGTAAAACAAGACTTAATTCATTGCTTAAAAGTGGAAAAGAATTAAAGGTCTTTGCTATTAGAAATCAAGATCTAAAATTATTTTGTGAGGAAGCTAAAAGATATGGTGTCCTCTATTCTGTTTTAAAGGAAAAAAATAATACAGATGGTATTAGTGACATTATGGTACGTGCAGAAGATGCAGCCAAAATTTCACGTATCGTTGATAAGTTTGAACTAGCTACTATTGATACAAAAGCTATTAGAGAATCCATTATGGCTGAACGAGAAAATTCATTAAAGGATGTACCAATCATGAATGATAAGGAACATGATGATCTTGTTAAGATGTTGATGGATTCTACAACGTTAATTAAAAAAGAGGAACTTGATATTCAAGTAAACCCGAACGACGCTCGAACACATCAAACAAAAAAAATGAAAAAACCAGTGTCCGAGCCTACTTTAGAAACTGCCAAGAGTAAAATCAAAGAAGGCAAGAAACCTTCAGTTCATGAAAAGCTTGAACAATACAAAAAAGAGATTGAGTTAGAATCTAAAACACAAGACAAAACAATTTCTAAAAATAGAAATAATATCAAACAAAGTAAACCAAAAAAGAAGAAAGCGAAGGTAAGATAATATGAATAATGTTTACAATGCATTAAATGGGAACTCATCCCCTTTTCCCAAACAAAATAGTTCTAATAAAGAAAATAATTGGAATCAAAAGCCTCGAATGAGTAAAGAAGAATTTGCTCAACATATGAAAGAAAAAAAGAACGAACTTTTTAATAGAGCTAATGAAGAAACAATGAAAGTTGTAGGTGATCCACACTCATTTATTGATTTCTTAAATTTACAAGCAATCATCGATTATACTGTAACAAATACTCTATTGGTCTATTCCCAAAACCCTAAAGCTACATTGTTAAAAGATTTTTCTCATTGGTCTGATGCAAATGCCTATCTTCAAAAAGGCTCTAAAGGAATTGAGATACTTGAACCAGGAAATGAATATCAAAGACGTGATGGAAGTATTGGTATTAATTACAATCCTAAAACTGTATTCGATGTAAGCAGCATATCAAAAAATGAACGTTTTGTTGAAAAACCAAAGGTCTATTCTCCTAATGAAATCGTAAGCTCTATTATTTATAGAGCAGAGGTAAAACCAGAAGTTGTTTCTAATGATTCAACTTTGCCCGAGGATGTTTTCTTTGACGAAAAAAGTAAAACAGTCTACGTTAAAGATGGACAAGAACCAAATAAAATGATCAACGGTTTATTACGAGAATATGCGTTTGTGGAATGCTTTGAACAAGGAATTTCCAGACAAGATGCTTCATTTATTGCAAAGAGTGCTGGGTATCTTCTATCACAAAAATATCATATAGATGGTTATGATACTTCCTTTGCAAGTGCATGTCTAAGTTATTTTAGTGGTTCTGAACCATTTGGTGCAAAAAAGGAACTAGAAAGAATTAAGAGTGTAAGTAGTCAAATAAGTGAAAGAATTGAACACGGTTTATATGCTTTACAACAAAATAGACAACCTAAACAAACCGAACGTTCCAATTATGAAAGATAGTTAATAAATGAAAGAAACAAACTACTCTCTGATTATAACTGATTTAGAAAAACGTATTCTGATACAAGGACTTACACTTTTAAAAAATAAACAAATCAATGAAAATAAGAAATATGATTTTATTGATGATCTAATCATTAAGGCTTGTGATGCCCCTGCTATCCAAAATAAAAAGAAACATTTCTATGAAGAAAGATAATCATACTGAAGAAATAATCTTTTTAGGAATACTCATTATTCCTGTTATATGGATAGCACTATTAATCGCACCATTTATTCATAAGGGATTATTTAATGCAATGGATGATATTTCTAATGCATTTGATAACCCTTTTTCTATTACATGGTGTAGTGATTCCTTACGAACTGTAGCAATATTTCTTTTAATTTACCTTTTAGGTATAGGAATTTACTTATCATCATTAAGGAATTACCGCAAAAAAGAAGAATATGGATCTGCTAAATGGGGAAACACAAAACAAGTCAATAAAAAATACGCTGATCCAAAATATTTTGAAAATAAATTGTTATCCCAAAATGTTCGTATAGGACTTGATGGAAAGAAACATCGACGAAATTTAAATACGATTATCATAGGTGGAAGTGGTGCTGGTAAGACACGTTTCTACGGTAAGCCAAATATCATGCAATGTAACACCTCTTCTGTAATTTTGGATCCTAAGGGAGAAATCTTACGTGATACTGGTTATTTACTAGAAAAAGAAGGTTATGTCATCAAAGTAATGGATCTCATTAATATGAATAAATCACATTGCTATAATCCCTTTGAATATATCCAAGACGATAAGGATGTCTTAAAACTTATAACAAACCTTATAAGAAATACAACGCCTAAAGGAAGTCAAACAAACGATCCATTTTGGGAAAAATCTGAAACGGCATTATTAGAAGGATTATGCCTTTTTCTTTTGCATGAAGCCCCCAAAGAGGAACAGAATTTTACAATGGTGATGGAAATGATTGCAGCAGCTGATGTTCGTGAAGACGATGAATATTATGTCAGCCCACTAGATAGATTATTCAATGATTTACAAAGAGAAAAGCCTAACAGTTTAGCAGTTAAACAATACAATATCTATAAGCAAGCAGCTGGTGTTGTATGCTCTAAAAGACTTCTTAATCA
>UMDD01040271.1_pt1 | contig 19104 bp, 22 predicted proteins | sample 1964401 | NCBI WGS metagenome assembly UMDD01 (sample SAMEA4835985, study PRJEB28245) | human gut metagenome | biome: gut microbiome; material: fecal sample | place: Denmark | collected 2008
AGCAGTCCACATGAATATCAGTAATAACCAAGGTTATCGGCGGATCCATCTGTGGCGTTGTCAGGTCGTCAGACAGATATGGGCGGTATGTCAGCTCAATCATGTCTTGTGTTTCAATCGCTCGATCAAGATAAGTGATCATCTCAGTTGAAACGTTGTCGATCGTGACCGAAATCTCAGGTGTCGGCGTGTTGTTGACCGGTGGCAATTCCAAATCAAAGGCCATGGCAACAAACTCCACAGCTTCTCCCGGATTAAGCGGAGCCGAGTTTTCAAGCGTACATATATGACTGACGTGATCTCGGACTACACGAATAGCGGTCTGATTTCCTTGTTCATCAACAAAAGATGGATGCCGAAGTTCCAAGGTATGGAGCAAAACCACATCACTCGGAGCCGAAGCATAGGCTTCTTTTAAGGCTTCTGATAAAGTGTTATCTGTCATTTCATTTTTCCTTAAATATCCTCAACAAGTTCACTGATTTTTGAATAATAAACTTTATTTCCCCGCATCACGACAATTGTATCTCCAACAATAACCATACTTTGCCGATACCATGTTGTTGAGGTAAATGGCATTTTATATTTTTTGTAAGTGGAAAAATCAGAAGTCGAATAGATTCTTGATTGGTCTATAATATAATACAGTCCGTTATAATAAAGGACATTAAAAGAATAGTGCTCGGCATTAAAACCTTCCGGTTTTGTTAACTCACTCCAATTTGTTCCGTCTGAACTTCTAATAAACTTATCACTCCAGTTGTAATGGTAAAAATAACCGTTACAATAAACGATGGATATCCGAATATGACCGCTAAAATCAGATTTGGCTTTCGTCCAACTTGTTGGTGTTGAACCGGCTACTGCTTTGGAACTGTAATCCGTAGTTCCCGTAAAATACGATCCGAATGCAACAAACTTATTATTTCCAAACCCTACGACTTTAACGGTTCCCGTTGTTATCGATGTTGATGTATTAAAAATTAATCGGGTCCAAGATATACCGTTTGTTGAATAGAAAATAGCCGGTTGCTGTGCACTACTGGAGGGATTGTATTCGCCACCGATAACATAATAGCCGTTTCCATAAATAAGCTCGCCATTCAATTGTGCACCTGTACGATACGCATCTGTTGGAAGTGATCCCGTTGTATATGTTGATAGATCCGTGTCCGTTGAAACATAAGAAACCGTATCCTTATACCACCCCTCATCAAGTAACACTAATTGGTTGGTTGCATTATTATAACAAACACCATCAGGATAGGAAACCGGCAAATCGGCCAAAAATGTGATGTTTGTTAAATCCGTTTTAAATATTTTTGTTCCCCGAGCGTTATAAACCAACAAATTATGGGTTGTGGAGGGAAATAAATAGGCATCACCGTCTGATAAATCCGGATGTGTCATCATAGTCCAGTTGGATTCATCCCCACCGCCGATTGTAAAAAATGATGTTCTTAAACTCATGCGAAACTTCCTTGCAGGTTGCCGATCCATGTCGTCCCGTTATCAAAACTCCGAAAAGCAAACAAATACTTCTGTGCCGTTGTAATAACCGGAGCCATTCCGTTCAGCCATGAAACCGATGACGGGAAGGTCATCGTTAAGTTGTCAGCCGTTACTGTTAAATACAGTTCAAAAGTAATTGCCCGGTCGGTTTTAGTTAAACCGGCGGCATTAAATGTAAAAATCGTTGAGGTTGAGACACTTTTTGTATAAATGACCACTTCATCCTGCAGAACAATGTCTGTTCCGGATAGTTTTGATATTGCCTGATATAAGGACAAATCTTTAACCCCCATGCTGTCAGCATATGTTTTCGCTCGTTCTGCTTGCTCCGTTGCCAACGCCACTTGCGTAGCACCGGCCGAGTTAACATTGGAAATCTGTGTCATCCCGGCGGTGGTTATATTATTAATTTGTGTTGTTGTCTCCGCTTGAATTTGTGCAACAGATGTTTGGGTGGTGTTACTAATTGAGGCAAAAGTTGTTTCACACTGGTTTTTGAAACTTTCCGCCTGATTACGTAAAGTCAATGTCTCTGATTTAAGGCTCTCGGTTGTCTCTTTTAACGTGTTTGTATCGTTTTTAATCGCTAAAGTTTCATCCCGAGCTGTTTCTGCCTTTGCCACCACATCTAAAACACCACCGGTAATAGCCTCTCTAACATCCTTTAACTGCTTGGACACAGTCGGGACTGCATCGTTTTCTGTTAGCACAGTCGTTGTATCATTGCCATGGACGATATTGTGCCATATAGAGGCATCTGTTTCCGCTTTTGTGATAACGGCTTGTAGTCTTTCTTCCAAATTTGCCATTTTTATAAATCCTCAATATATTGCGGGCATTCAACGTGAACGAAATAGTGCAGATGATTAACCGCACTTGAAAGCCTATCAAAGTCATTTTCTAGTAAAATTGCCAACGCACCGTCCGAAAGTGTCGGTCGGTCACGCACTTCGAGTTCTGATGTGATTTCCCAAAGGTATCCATTCAGGAGTTTTGCTTCGAACTGTTGAGTAAACCTGGCTTCTTGTTTTAATAACCCCAGGCCGCCCAAAAGCGTAACAACGAACCATTCAGCACCTTCTTTTGCGTAGTATTTGTACCAGGCTTCAAAGAGCGAGAATTGTTCTCGGTTCATTACCCAGCGCACAGAAATTTTAGACGGCGTTTGCTCATAACGCCGCCTTTGTCTCGCCGGGCCTGCCTCCATATCGGTTCGTACAATAGCTTCACCGGGTTTTATCGCATACCCCTCTGTGGTCGGGTAAGGTAGTTTTTCAGGAAAAATTACTGTCATCTATAACTCCCATAGGCCGGGTTTAACGCATACCTTTGTTCAAGGATCGGCGATAAACCTTCACCTTTACTGATGTTTTTACCAATTGCACCCTCAATCTGCTCAACGATGATGTCCAGGTTGATATTACCGTTCATGTCGCGTGTCGGGTTTGCCGTTGTCCTTGTGCCTGAGGCCTTATTGACCACATTCACATTGACATAAACCGGCGGTTTTGAATTTAACTCTGCGCCCAGTGCTTTCATCTGTCCCGGCGTGAATACCGTTTCACCTTTTTTCGCGATAATCGGGATCTCGCCGCCGACCAAACCCCCGGTATGAAAACGGGGAGCATTTTCAAAAACACTTGGACTAACAGCCTTAGTAGATAAAGTATCCGTACCAATGACACCTCCTGTATGCGCTGTCGGAATACCGAAGTAACCCATGACACCGCCCATGATCGGCTTGATCACAGCGTACTGCATGGCCATTCGGACCATTCCCTCGACAACTGAGTTAACAAAGTCTCCAAAGTTCGCTTTACCGGTCATGACGAAGTTTGTCAGCGTATCTTCCATTGATTTGAAAGAGTTCTTGACCATGTTTTCGGTCATTGAAGCCATATCCGAGGCATCTTCATAAACGCTTTTCATTCCTCGGGTTACGCCGTCTTTCCAGTCCTTTGAACTTTGAAGAGCGGCAACTCCTGCTTTTTTGACCATATCATCATAAACGCGGTTTACATCATTTTTGAAATCCTCATAACCGGCTTTTGTGCTGTCAAGGTTCGCCAAAGCATTATCACGCCACTTGGCCGCTTTTTGCATGGCCTGATCATAAGGATCCTGCAATTCAAAGACCTTTTGTTTGATGTCCTCAATGGTCTTTTCGTAAGCTGATGTGTCAGTTTTTGACAGAACAGGTGGTTTCGGAACTGCCGGCTTTTCTTCTTTCGGCCTTAATTCCGGGTTTTGAATGTACTTCAACTCATCACGAGCCTTTTGTGCATCTATCTCGGCCGCTTTCAAAAGCAGGAACTTTTCCTGAATGGCTTTTGCCTGCGGTTGAAAATCCGGATATTCAGCGGCCAAACGCCATACTTCCTTTTGGTATTCCTCCAGGTTATATTTTGACTGCGAAAGAATATCCGCCAAATCGTTTGCGAAAATCTGGTATTCCTTCAGGAACATGTTCGGCGCGTAACGTTGAAAGAACGACAAACCGCCGGTATTCTTTAATTCTTCCTTCAGGTCCTTGATGTTCTTTTCGGCCACTTTTAATTTATAGGACCATTCGGCAATGGCTTGGTTTTTGCTTTGCGCGGTCACAAGGTTGTTTGTTTCCTTGACTGTTTCAGCCATTTGTTCCTTAAGTTTAGCCAAGGTGTCCGCGTGGTCGTTTGCCGCTCGCTTTGCCACGTTATGACTGTCTATTAACTTATAAAGGCCATAAACAACCAACATAACAAGACCGGCCGGACCACCAAGCAGAGCCATAATACCTTTCAAAAGTCCGACAGCACCGGCAAGAACCTTGGCCGCCACCGCCGTTGCGTACATCTGAACAGCGGCCACTTTGGAAACTTGCCACATCATTTTAAGGCCGAGTGTGGCAGAGGCTCCGGCTGTTCCGGTCCCCATAAGAGCGACATTCAGCGCATAAACGCTTGCCTTTAACAGGTCAATTCCTTTTGTAATCAGGCTCGCACCCAAACGGACAGTTAAGAGCGTGATGATCGGCTCAATGTATTTGCCCAATGTAAAGAATGCTTTACCGGCGATAGTTACTGCGCTTGCTAAAGTTTCACCAATAGTTTTAGCCGCACCATCAGTACCTGATATTAAATTATTAAACTGATCAAGAACTTCTTTTATTGCTTTGTTTAATCCATTTTCACCAATCGTTCGTGCAACTTTTGCAAGAGCATCTTCAATGTTTGACATTGTTCCGCCCATGGTGTTCATCTGTTCGGCCATGGCACCACCGAAGTTTATTGTGCCGATAGAGCGAAGATAATTTTCAATTTCTGCCGCATTTTTACCAACTTCTGTTGTAACGCCTTGAAAGATGAACTTTACACGTTCTCCCTCGACCTTTGCTTTGATACCAAACGTTTTGAGCCTTTCAAATTCACCAACAGTTGCTGAGGTAACAGCCGAAACAAACTCCAATATGTTCTTACCAAAAGCAGAGGCTGTGTTACCATAAGAGGTTAAGGCTTCCATTGAAGGTTCCAAGCCCATTGCCTTTAACCGGATAAAACTGTCTACGATTTCATCAAGTTGGAATGGCGTTGATGTGGCAAAGTCTTCAATCAAAGTAAAGGCTTCTTTGGCCGCTTTTGCAGAGCCGGTCACTGTTTTTAGTGAACCGGAAAGTCTTTCAAACTCGGCATTAACACCGACAATAGACTTAAACGTTGAGGTTAAACCACGTAACCCGAGGTAGGCTCCGGCCAACGATGCCGCCTGTTTGAGGGTATTATTAAAGGCCTTGGCTGTGTTGTCCAAGACCTTTAAGTTATCGTTTGCCGGTGTGATGACCTGAGTTATCCGCTGAAAGGCTTTCTGTCCGTCCGAGCCGATGTTCTTGAACTCTTGCCGAACCTTGTCGCCGTCCACCGCTTCAAGTCTGATTGAAAGTTTTTTCGCTGTGTTCATTCGTTTTTTCCATAAAAAAACACCCCAACCGAACGGTTGAGGTGCCTTGTTGAAATTTGTTTTAATTAATAGTCGTAGTAGTTTGTATAACCTAAGCTATCAGTATGTGAACGGGAATTAAAGCTGTCATCACCAATATTTCCATAGGAGTTTGTGTATCCCAGGCTGTCTGTATGTGAGCGAACATTAACATCTCTGTCACCGATTGAACCATATGTGTTTGTATAGCCTAGGCTGTCAGTATGAGAATGGGTATTTACGTCATCATCGCCAATAGAGCCGTAAGTATTTGTGTATCCAAGGCTATCGGTATGAGAGCGCGTATTTACATCTCTGTCACCAATTGAACCGTAGGTGTTTGTGTAGCCGAGGCTGTCTGTATGCGAGCGAATGTTTACGTATTCACCGTCAGAATTTGTTCCACTGCAATTCCGATATCCGAGACTGTCTTCATGACAACGAATTTGCGCATTTGCATTAAAAGCCAAGAGACAAAAACATAAAGTAAAAAGTATATTTTTCATGGCTAATCCTTTCTTTTTACTTTATTAATATCAAACGCAAAATAAAAATTCAAGATGTCTGACCTAACTTCTGCCAGTTTCTGACATATCACTCATGCCGGCCTTAATTCCTTGGATTCCGACCGATAACAGTTCAGTTATCACCGCACTTTTTAATCCTAAATTCTCAGCCACCGTCAGCGCAACCCCAAGGTCAGGCTCAGAAAGTTTTAATAAAACCTCCCAAGCCTGATGTCCTTCTGTGGTTTTTAAGGTTGTTTCGACGTATCGGCATCTGTAGATGGGGCAGTTGATTTCTTGCTCGCCGCATCCTTGGCAGTAGTTTCGCCCGGAGCCGAAGTGCCATCTTGCTCGGGCGTATATGCGTTTTTTTCGGCCTCGAGTATTTCTTGAATGCCGCAATATTGTTGTCTGAATGTTTCGGCGATACTCCAAAAGTTCGTGAAGAGCTCCTCAATTTTAACCGGTGTCAGCGGTGCTTTTTCATCTGTTTCGGCTTCTAAAATGCCGTCCCATTCAATAATACCCGCCAGCGCAAGGCCCAAAATTAACTGCTGATCGGCAAAGGCTTCACGCTTCGTGATGTCCTCTAAATCCGGCAAGTTTTCATCTTTTGCACCGTTTTCGCGAACATCTTTAATGCGCTTGGCCATATCGGCGACCTTTGAATTCATATAGGCTTTTGCCTCATAGAATACGGAAGATGTGCAGGGTTTAACTTTTACCCGGACACCCATTCCCAAATCCAACCAGTAAGGCTCATTCTTAAACTTTAACTTTAACATTAGTATTCCTCCACATCGTTATACAATTGAACAGTTACCATTTTGCCGAGTTCGGCGTTCTTGGCACCTTGGAAATCATAAGTGCATTCAATGCCGCCAGGGCCTGAAATGGAACGTTTCGGTTTTGGCAGATACACTTCATGGCAAGTAATAACGAGCCTTTGTGTGTCTGATAACTGATAACCGAGCTCTAAGTCCACCGGTACACCGGCGCGAGCTTTATCCATCAAGGCATTATCGCCATAACGAACCGCAATCGAACCGGACAATGAGGCAACGCCCAGGTCAATAGCTTCAACTTTACCATCGCTCCGGATCGTCTCAATTTTTTCGAGGTTATTTGAATAGGTAACCGAGGCACTGGTCACATTGGCCAATGTTTCACCACCGGATTTAATAAAGCCTTGAAACTGTGAAAAGCGCGTGTAGTTCTTAACTTCCGCTGCATTTGAAACAGATGTCTCCGAGGCTGTTTCACTTTGTGCCATTAACGAAACTGTGGCTTGTGCTTCACCGGATCGGGCGAAGTTAAAGGCGATAGAGTTTGCACGTGCGCCAAAGAATCTTATGAATTCAGGAACTTCGGCCAGTCCTAATTCAAGAGAGTAGCTCGGAAGCGTGGTTTTACCGCTTTCAAATGTATGCGTATAAACGCCATTTTCATTTGTTGTTTCCGGAACTCCGAAGACAGCTTTCAGCCAAATTCCGATGTTCCTAAGGTCAACCGGAACCGCCAAATCACCTTCAACGTTAATAACGTCTTGGAAAGGTGTGGTCGGGTCGCGGCCAAGGCCTAAAACATTTGAGGAAATCAACCCTTGTTCGCTGTCAATTGCGCTTGATGCAAACGGCACTTGGGTATAAGGTCCCGAAGAAAGAGTGCCGTAAGTGCTTTCTTCAGCGATTAATAGTTTGGCATTCCAGCCATATGCTCGTGACATATTTGTCTCCTTTGTTAAATTAAGTTAGAATTTGAGGTGTATTCAAGGACAATGGGAACGATCGCACCTTTGATGGTTACGCCACCTTCAACAGGTTCTTCCACAAACTCGGGTGGATCCGCGTGTATATAATCAACTTCGCCACCGAGGCGAGGATCATTCTGCAAAAGTTCACCGATTTCCACCAACAGCCAGTCCAAGGCTTGATCGCGCTCGGCCGGTGTTTCTTTTTGAACAATGACTTCCAGTTCAGCCCGATGTGTGAAAATGTAGCAAGGCGGCGACAATAAAATCTCCGGCTCGCCGACATTACCATCGCGCAGAATAACCAAACCGCCATCAGGGATTTTTTGCGGCAGAGGATCATTGCGCTTAACAGCCACATCAAGCGTTGAAAGCCTTTCAAATAAAGCGTTTAATACGATTTCTCTTTTACTCATCAGTCCTCCTTAAAGGTTATTGAAGTTTTAGAATTTGATATTTTTTAATTTTTAGATTTGGATTTTTGGCGAAGATGTATGAGATATACTTCAAGACAAAAATTCAAAAAATAAAGGTTAAAAAATGCTAATTATGAAATTATGATAACTTTTAAGGAGGACTATCTCTCCAGTTTTGCAAAATCAAGCTCGGCACTTTGTTTTGCCAACGCTCGCTTTCACTTTCAAAGTTAATTAATTTCGGCATTTTGACCTGAGGCACCAAGATAAAGGCGATGACCGTCTTTTTCTTTTTGGTATGAACAAGCAATGAACAGGCATTGCGGCGATACACAAACTGTAGCCGCACGCCTTTCATCTGTTCATAAAGCCCCGGTGTCATGCGTTTACCGCGTGCTTTTTTCGGGATTGCATCGGTCGGAATGGCAAGCCACAGACCGTTTTTGCCTCGGATAATGCTTGCGTATTCAAAGCCCTGCATAATCTTTTCGGCATTAGAATAGACAAGGCCTGCCGCGCTGATGCTTTGTTTCCCTTTCGGATAAACAACACCGCGCCAAGTGTTAGCCATGCGAGAACTCATACCAGCCGAGCGGACCTGTTCACGCAAAGACGTTTTAAGTCCATTCGTTGCCGCCGTTATTCCTAACGTCACAGCTTTGGCACCTTCTGAATAGTGCTTTTCCATGACATCAGACAGTTTCCCTTGTAGTGCAAGTTTTAATTGCATAGCACATCAACACTCCATACTAGATTATGAATATCTTTGACCGGTTCCGTATGCACCCGGTAAGTTGCCGCATCTGTTTCTATCGTGTCCCCGACAGCTAAATCAGGCGCATCAGAAATCCGTATCTTCATAAAATGCGTATCGGTGTGAGCCTTAACAAAACCCACACCGACCACTTCGTCCGGTTCAATCAATAAAAAAAGGACTTCTCGTCCTTGATAATTCCCGATCGTTCCGCACCGATTAAACAGGCTGTCCACCGCCTTTTTGAGAGGAATGGTCATCTTTACCTCCTGTTTCATCAGGTTTCTGTGGTTGCTGTGGCTGTGTTGCCGGCTTTTGGCCACCTTTAACAGGCACTGCAAAACCGCGTTCTATCAGACTTTTTGCATCTGCTTCGTTCAGGTCATACTCCTTACCGGGAGCAATTTCTCTGCCGGCAGATACAACTAATGTAATCAAGGCCTTAATACGCATTTATACCTCCTAACCAATGGTTGCACACAATGTTGCATTCGGACGATAAGGAACGACCAAAGGCGCAGACTGCAATAACAGCCAACGAACCGCTGGATCTTCCTCAACCCATGACTTCGTAAAGTAGCGATGAGCTGTCCAGTTTGCTTTTTCATCGTGGATTGCGCCATAGCAACGGGTTCCTTCAAGTCCGTCTTTGGCTCCCATGATGACGGTTTTGGCCGGCAAGAGTTTGCTTTCAACACCGGCATCATTGATATAAAGGTCATTGTAAACATAGATATCAAAATCACCGATAGAGCCAACGTAGCGCACTTTGGAGTTTTCACCACGAATGATCGGGTCAACATTCAAAGTGTTGTTGGTGCCTCTGCGGTAATCCAAGAACTTCTTCACATCGTCCTTTGAGCGGAAGATTTTCCAAGCTTCAGGATCCATGATGATCGTTTTTGCGATCATACCGGACTTTGTTTGAACCAAATCTGCCCAGTCCTCCAAGTCCTCAATCGGGTTAACAGCCGCAGTTTCCCATGTGGCAGAACCGGTTAAGGCCTTTGTCAAAGCCGCATCACGTCCGAAGTTCACCGTTGTAGATGGATAACCATCGCCGGAAACAACAACTTGTCCGGTTCTCAAGATTTCTGCCGCCATGACTTCTTCACGACGGGTCAGGTTTTCTAACTGGTCGGTCAAAGTTGTGGCCAAAGCACGTTCATAGCGTTGAGAGGGCGACAGAGAGCCGCCGATAATCTCACCGGCAACGCGTTTATACGGAATGTTTGCATCAAAGCGGCGTTTGTCTTTCACATAAGCCGGCTTGAATGATTTGGTCTGATAACCACCGCTATCAACAACCTTGCCGGGAAGAAGTGGAGAAACAAACGGAGAGATGCGCGGCTTGCTGTCCGTTACATCAAAAAAGATCTCTTCTTTATCAGAAGTTTGCACATTCGGAAAAAAAGTATCTAGCAAGAAAGACGAAGGCGTGTGTAAACGTTCAACGACTTTTGCGAGCACGTTTGTAGAAAAAATATCCATTATTTATTCCTTTCAGTATGCTTGATTTGTTTTAATAAAGATGTTTTTCGCTCTGAGTTTGGCTTTTAAGCCGTCAGCGGAAGCACCGCTTGCCACAGTCAGAGCCGCAGAGTTAAACTCGCCGGTTAAATAGACAACGGCTTGTTTATCTTCGCTTGTAGCATCAACAGCCTCAGCCAAAATGGCTTCAGGTGTGTCAGATGCACCACAGATGGTTAAAGCATCACCTGATGCCTTTAATACTGTGCCTCGTGTATAACTGCCGCCGGTAATGGTTGCAAGTTCAGAAACGCGAGGGAATTCGCCGGCCAATAAGGTATCGGCGGTTGTGGACCCTTGGTCTGTAAATCCTTGTACAGTCATGTGTTAACCTCCAATTGTGTAAGAAGCGATGCGGTTTGCAACGTCTTCGGGTGTTTCTTGCGTTTCCTCGGCAGATGGTGTGATCGCCGGGTTTTTGATTTGTGCCATTGCCACATCAAGCGCATTGGTTTGTTTAGCAACCGGCACCGTTTCTAAAATGGCCAAAATGTCAGATGCTGACAAATCGGTCTTGGCAAGCAATGCCTGAGCAGTTGCTTCCTTGCCTTTGACATTTTCGGCAGAAAGAACTTGAGACATGCGCTCGCGTTCCTGTGCTTTGATGTCAACAGACGTTTTTTCTAAAGTATCATTCATGAATGATTTCTCCATAGTGTTAAGGTCTGAGATGATGGCTTCAAACGAAGCTAGGCTGTCCGCCAGACCGATCCGAACAGCATTTTGGCCCACAAAAACATCACCGCCACCGAAGTTTTCGATGACATTTTTCGGCGATATATCCCTGTGAAGCGCAACTTTATTAATGAAAACCTCTGCCAGCGCATCAATATGAGCCTGGATTTTGGCTTTCCCTTCCACTGTTTCCACATCCGGCCGCTTGTTCGGGCTTTGCGAGGAAACAATTTCAATGGTCTTTTTCTCGTCCTCTTTTTCAAAGATAGACACAACCCCGATAGAACCAAGGATAGCCGTATCTGCCGCCATAATCTTGTCACAGGCCGAGGCGATCCAGTACGCACCGGAGCAACAAGAGCCTGATGCATAAGCGATAATCGGCTTTTTACCTCTGGCGTTGTAGATCATATCGGCCAACTCGGAGCAACCGTTAACTTCGCCACCCGGACTGTCCACATCAAACAAAATGGCTGATATGTTCGGGTCGTTCAGGGCTTTGTTAAAGTCTTGCGCCAAGAGTTCATAAGATGTCGCGCCACAGACCGCTGTCAAAAGGTTGGCATGTCTGAATAGCGGACCGGTTACCGGAATAACAGCAACGCCGCCTCGGGTGGAGACGGCGTAGGTGTTTTTCATATCGCGGCCCATTTCTTTGGCTATGGCCTCAGGGCTCTTGTTCGTTTGGTGCGCTATCGAAATCATTGTCGAGAGCATTTCGGGCGTTATTGCCCACACTGTCTTTTGCATGAGTTTCATTGTTTTCCTTTCAAAAAATTAAAAACCTTTACTTTCTTGTTCGTAAAGGCATCAAAAAAGCCCCACAAAAGTGAGGCTATTTTATTTTTTTCGTATTTTGCTATTTTTGTAAAATAAAGCTACAGATTACAAATTTGCTTTATTTGTTCTATCATATATAATGGAATATCACATAGATTATCAGATTTTTTGTAGTCAGCCAATGAAGTCCTGACAAGAATATCTGGATTAAACTTTTCCTTATATACATTTAGGCTTTTTGCTTTCAAATTGATACCAGCCTTAACCTCTACAGGTATAATCTGAGAATCAAGTTGTATAACAAAATCTATTTCAGCTCGACCAGCATCATTTGCCCAGTACGCAATATCAATATTCTGTATTGCTTTCAATTCTTGTAAAACAAACTGTTCTGTTATTGAACCCTTAAATTCGGTAAAAACTTTTGATCCTTCTAATAATGTTCGTATATCGAGATCTGATTTTGCAGACAGCAAACCTATATCCGACATAAATAATTTAAAATTATTATATTCCTGATAGGCTTTAATCGGCAACGCAGGTTTACTTAAGCGCATTATTTGGTACACCAATCCGCTATCTTTCAACCACTCTAATGCAGGATCATATTCTTTCACTCGTGCTTTTGTATTTTCGATTTCACTATAAACAAATTTTTTATTTTCTTTTGCCAGCTGACGAGGAATTGAATCCCAAAGTTTTGTAACCTGAGGACGTATAGTCGGAGGAATATGATGAGAAAAGTCTTGCTTATAATCACTCAATATCCGATTTTGAATTTCTCTAACTTCTTGAAAATCTTTATTTTCAATATAGTTTTTAACAACCTCTGGCATTCCGCCAACGTAAAAATATGTTTTCAAATAAGTGATGATCTTATCTTTGAATAAGTTTATCATCTGAAAATCAGAGCTGTTAATACGTTCACAAAGTTTTTCTTCTCCTAAAGCATCTAAAAATTCGCAAAATGTCATCGGATACATATACATGGATTCAACTTTTCCAACAGGAAAAGAGATGCCTTGGTGTATGGCAACCCCAAGTAAACTACCCGCCGCAATTACATGATATTCCGGCAAGTCTTCACAAAAATACTTCAAAGAGGTTATTGCACGAGGACATGCTTGAATTTCATCTATAATAATCAATGTATCCTTAGTGACTTTTTTACGCGCCTCCATTTCAATTGCAGTCACGATTTCTTGTGGATTTAATGTATTGTTAAAAACATTGGCTATTCGCTCATTTTTTTCAACATTTATGACCACATAATCAGAAAAATTTGTTTTTCCAAATTCTTCCATAAGCCATGTTTTACCAACTTGACGTGCACCATACAGCAGTAACGGTTTGCGATTTTTACTGTTTTTCCAAGCAACTAAATTTTGTAAAGCGTATCTTTTCATATGATCTCCTAATATTAATATAGTATCTAATAACACTTTTCGGATGGAAAATCAAGTCATTTTTTGCACTTTTCGGATGGAAAATAGTTAATATTTTTACACTTTTCAGATGGAAAGTATAAAAAATGGCGGAAAATCCACAGTGCCATTGCAGATTTTACTAAACTACCGCATCTCTAAGTCAATTATTACCAGATATTCCCAGATACTCTAAGAAAAATTACCGGATTCATCTGTTTCTTGTGATGTTTCAACCTCCTTTGAAGTTAAATCTTCAGTTGTTAAACCTAATTCTGCAAGTTTGGCTTTTTCCCTTGCGCGTTGTTCGAGGACTTCCTCCCAGTCAAGACCTTGGCCGGCACATTCGGCCTCTAATGTTGAAAGCCCGATATCCATGCGGATTTGGCAGGCCTGAGCTTCCTTCACAGGATCAACCCAACCACGTCCCGGACCGATCCACTTGCATCGGGTGTAAGCATAGCGATTTTCGTAAAAGTCAGGCGCATCAACCAAGCCTTTATTGACGGCTTCTTCCAACCAAAGCTCATAAACCGGCGTGGCCCAATAAATGGAAAGCCATTGCCGGCGACCGTTAAAGTACCGCCAGGCTTCCAATAATGCCGAGCGGGCAGATGAATAATTCGTTTTTGAAAAATCTTTCAAAAGCAATTCATAAGGAATGTTAAGGCCGGTGCCGATATGTCGGAGTAAGTTTTCAACGAAAGCTCCATAAGCCGAGTTCGGACGAGATGGCGTAAATGGCGCAACCTTATCTCCGGGGAATATCGGGATAATTGATCCGCCCTCAAGCTTTACCTGCCAATCCTTTTTCGCCGACAGGTAATCATCACTTGAGCCGCCGAACAGTTCGTTCAGGCTTTCGCCGTCCATCGGCGTTTCAATAAACGCGGCTATCATTGCGTTGACGATCGCGGCCTGAAGCTCGGATCGTTCATAATGGTCCAACATTTTGAACATCGGCATAATGGAACTGAGAACAGGCTTTCCGCGAGATTGCCCGATACGGCTGATATCGTGAACGTGTAGAACTCGTCTCCGACCAAAAGGCGTAAAAGCCGGAATACGTTCCCAAGACTTAAGATCTGCCCAAAAGTCGCCCGGGTGGTCCTTTTGAATATAGTAGGCAATCGGAGCGCCGTATTTATCTATTTCAATGCCACCGCGGAGAGTTTTGCTATCCGTTTGGCCGTTTGGATTAGACAGCCGGTCCGGTTCTACTAACTGAATGGAAGTGGAAAACTTACGGTCTTTCAACCATAGCGGGATAGCCAAAGCCTCGCCATTAATCAGGCAAGACTTGAAAACTTGTGTCGTCAGACCATGGAAAGTTAAGGATCTCGCCGCATCACATTCAAAAGTTTCGGACCAGGATCGCCATAAACTCTCAACATGTGCCTGCCATTCTTCTTCCCATTCCTTGGATTTGCCGAGTGCTTTATAGTCCGGTTTGGCCGATAAACGAAACCCGGTGCCGACAATGTTATCGGACAAGGTCTGCATTGCACCGGCGGCAATTCCATGATTACGCGTTAAGTCACGCGACCGGGCAACCATCGTATCCAGTTCCGGCAACAAATCGCTGTCAGCAGAACCACGGCCCGGTAGCCATGAGGCAATTTCTCGCAAAGTTTGCGAAGCTGCTTTGTGTGATGTGTCTGTCATTAAAAACTCACTTTCATAATCCGGCGGCGGCATGTTGGTGCGCCTTCTGCCGCGGCAATTTGCGATTTAAGAGAGCTGATGTAGCTTTCAAGGGCTGTCCGGCTCGCTTGGTTATAGGTTGTTGAGCCAAAGTTGCCAACGCTGACCGAAACCTCCTTTTCGCCGATCATCAGTTTGTGATAAGCTTCTTCGGCTTCCGTCAGGCGAGTTTTAAGAATTTCTATGTTTATAGCCATGGATCATTTACCTTTGTGGGTTGGATTTGAATTAATTTCGGTTGCTTTTTAACTTTTATCTTTTGGTTCGGTTCCTTTGGAATAGCAGCTTCCAGTTCTTGCCACACCTTTTCACTTAATCGGTCAAGACCATAAATTGCCGCACCGGCACGCGCATAAACGCGGCAGTCCAAGGCTTCGTTTCGCCGGGTCGGGTCTTTTTCCCAAACTGACTTCGGATAACCGTTGGTCACCTTAACGATTTGCCGTTCAGCCGTCAGCTGTTTGAAATACTCCTCAGCGTATGCTGGGAAGTGACAGCGGCCGAACTGTGAAGCATCTTCGCCGACACGTTCCATCTTCAGCCACCGGTAAAGCTCGGTCTTAATCACCGGACCGGACACGTTCCACACCTTCAGGCCTTTCTTTTTAGTATCAGCCTTTGAAGTGGACAGGATCATCGCTGTATCGCGGCTTTGACCTTTAATGGCGACAACGGTTCGCGGCGCATTGGCCCTGGCACCATTACCACCCCAAACGGCTTGGTTAAACTGGCGCACAAACGAATAAACGTCTTGCGTGGCATAACCGGAGTCAACGCACATCACCCGGATCGGCATTGTGATCCCGCTTTCGTGCGGATAGTCCTTATTGACTACATCGGCAAGTTTGGCCCAAACCTCCGGTTTGGCGGTGTCGCCGTCTAATACATAATAGTCAACGGACCAACTTTGCTTTTGCCGGCCCCAAGCGACCACTTCACATTCGATACGGTTCTTTTGAATATCCACGCCGGCGGTCAGGAATAAACCATCGCGCGGCACAACGCCCATCGGGTAATTTTCCCGGGTTTCGTAGAGCCGTTGCCATTCCGGAGCCTCGCTTTCTTGCTCGTAGGTTTCGCCTAAAATCGTATTCCGGAAACCTTGCATCAGCGTGGCATCTTTCTTGGCTTTTTCGTAAATTTGCACGCATTCAGCCCAGGACAGCCACCCGACCGGGGAGTAAAGCGAGGACAGATGAAAGCCTGCGGTCAGACCGTCAATAGATTCCGATGTTGCCTCCCAGTGGCCGGCTTCAAGCATCTGTGTTTTGTAATGTTCCGCTATCAGCTTGTGGCAATGCTCGCATTCATAAAAGACAACGCCGTTTTCCTGCGGCCGGATTTGTTCCCATTTAAGGGCCTGAAAACCGCCACAGAACGGGCAAGGCAGTTTATAGAACCTTTGGTCCGAGTGCGAAAACTCGCGCTCAATGGCCGAAACTCCCTTTATTGTCGGCGTTGAAACCAGGAATATCTTTTTCTTGGTGTTAAATGTCGCTGTTCTTCGCTCTGCCAGCAGGATCGGATCACCTTCGCCCTCGATATCTGCCGGATAACCGTCGATTTCATCCATAAACAGGTATCGGGCCGGCATGGAACGAAGCCCAACGGCCGAATTCGCACCGGTCATTACCAATACACCGCCTTGGAAGTCCTTTGACAGCATGGTGTTGCCTTTATCGCGTGACCGGGCAGAACTGACCAGGTTTTTAAGTGTCGGACAGTCCTCAATCAGCGGATCGATACGCTGGCGCGAGTTACGCTTGGCCATTTCAACAGTCGGCGAGATAGCCATAATCGGACCGGGAGCCTTGTGAATGATGTAGCCGATCCAGTTATTGCCGCATTCGGTGCCGCCGATCTGTGCACCTTTCATAAAGACGACTTTTTGAATTGGCGACCTTGGCGACAGGCAGTCCATAATCTCTTTCAGGTAAGGTGTACGTTTGGTACGCCACCGTCCGGGTTCTGCGGCAGACTTTGACGACAAGGTCCGGTACGCATCAGCCCAGTCCGACACCGACATATAGCTGTCCGGTTCTAATCCCCGGAATATCTCTGATGCAATAAAACCCTGCAAATCAAAGGTTTCGATTGAGGAGTTCTTCGCTGTTTGAAAGGAGTTCACTGATATATTTCTCCAAAATCAATGTTGTTGTGTGTTCATCCGTATTCAGCTCGGAAGCAATAATTGCACCGTAGCGCACCGGAAAGCTCAACATCAAATCTCTGATGGAGCGGCCTAATGTGTATGCGTACTGTGCGGCTTTCTTTTTATCTACGACTTCGCCATTCAAAACCCTCAGTTTTGCCTTGGCGATCATGGCCCGGTAATAAATATCGGCCGTTTTGGCCTGTTGAAAGGTTCCCATGTTATTGGGTCGGCTTTCAATCTGAGATTCAAATATCGGATCGGGTTTACGCTGTTTTGACTGGTCGGTATTGATGAACCAGTCCCGATTGGCTTCCTCCACGTCTATTTTGCCATCAGGCTCGGTATGAATGCGGCCGGACTTGATTGCGTTCTGAACTGCGCTTAAATTTACGCCCCTAAGTCGCGCATATTCCCGCATTGATACTTTATTTGCCATATTTCTTCACTTTCTTGCATTATTTACTGGACTAATCTTTTATTCCAAGCATTCATTGTGTTGTGTTAACCAGATAGAAAGGATAAAAAAATGACAACACAAAATAAAAAACCAGTAGCTAAGACTACAACTAAAAAATCAACCTCCAGTATCACTGATAAAGAGTTAGGTAATATCCTGACCGAAACCCTGGCCAAGGTAGCCGAGCCGGAGCCAACGATCGCACAGCCGCAACCGGTTAAGATTGACGGTCGCGATAAAACAGCCTTTATGGTTGTTATGCTCAGCCGTCCGGAAGGAGCTACCTTAAAAGAGATGGCTGAAGCCCTCGGGTGGAAAGAAAACTCGATCCGCGGTGCGATGTCGCTTTATGCCAAAAAGACTAAGTCAACCATCGCCTCCGAAAAGAAAGACGGTGTTCGGACTTATTACCTTAAGACCAAAGCCTAAATTATTATCCAGTAAAAAAGGGACCGACTAAAATCGGCCCCTTATTTTTTGTGCGGTTTCTATCCTATTTCAAAATATCGCATACAGGTATTTAGTAAGTGTTGATAATCACCCGATGTTGCTTCCATTCTGAATTCATCAACTTGTTCCTCGGTCAGACCGGCTCTGCGCATTGCTTTAATACAAATACCTAATATATTAAATGCATTGCCGTCTTTACCGGTCAGTTGGACCGTAATATCAGGATATTTTGGCATGCTGTTCCTCCATTTTTTTGAGTTCGTTAAATACGTCAAGGCGGCGGTTAACAGCCTCTTGTGCGACAAAGACCGTTGCACCGCCGTCTTTTAGAGCCACAAAGCAAACCAAGAGGTCGATGTTTTCTTTTGCCAGTGCATCATGGACCTCATTGAACGTGTGGCTCAGTTCCTCGAGCCGTTTATCTGCCACTTGGCAGTATTTCTTTTTCTTCGGCTGAGGTTGCGGTTGGTACCCATAGTAATTATTTCCAACAGCGATCAGCATGGTATCAACCGCACAGTTGTGTTTGTTAATGGTTCCTGCGGCCTCTTTAATCTTGGCCATCAAATCTTCCGGTACTTCTTTATACATTTTAATCTCTCCAAATTGGTAATATGTCACCGCTGTTGAGGTCTGAACTGTAACCCAGGAGCTTTTTCATTTCGTCTTGCGAGTGCAGACTTACGCCGCCGATGCACTTTATCGTTACGCCATAGGTCTTGCAGAGTTTAGTTAAATCCTTGGCGAAGTTCTCATAAGCGCGGGGCTTTACGTCCGGGAATGCTTTCGGGTCCACATAGTAGCGGTATTCCTTAATCAGGCGGATTGTGCTCATTTGCCTTTTAAATACCGAGGCGAATGTTTCCAAGTTGGTGCTGAGCTCCTCGGCAAACTCGTCCGCGATATGGCGGCCCCAGCGGCTGTCCATTAGCCCTAAGGTTTGTTGTGGGGTTAATCCCTTGGATTGGATTATCTCGGCGGCCTTATCCCAAAATGCCTGCATTTCCTTTTTATGTTCTATATGGTTACTGGCGGTT
>UMDD01017749.1_pt1 | contig 18580 bp, 17 predicted proteins | sample 1964401 | NCBI WGS metagenome assembly UMDD01 (sample SAMEA4835985, study PRJEB28245) | human gut metagenome | biome: gut microbiome; material: fecal sample | place: Denmark | collected 2008
AAAAATAGCGCAGATTAAAGCTTGTATGAAACGATTTTTAAATGCTACTCAAATACTCTTGGAATAATAAGGATTCATATTTTTATGAGCCGGAAAATGCTGATGTGAAAGCGGCCGTGGACGGTGCGGTTCTTGAGAATAACAAGGAGTTTTTGGACAAGGCGGATCGGCTTGCCAAGTATAATGCGCAATGGTTGTCACAGGGGAAGTATGTCGACCCGGAACAGTCTGAGGAGTATACAAAAATCGTGGAAAGGCACAAATATGTAAAAAAGAGGGTGGAAAAACTCAAATCTATGTCGGAAAACCGGCACCGGAGATGGAATGACCGGAAGAATACGAGCGCCATCGTGAAATGGCAGAATGACGAGTGGATGGTGAAGGGCAGCTGGAACCGCATCAAGCGCCATCTGCCGGACAGCCTGTGGGCAGGATACAGCAATACCACACTGAACGCGTGTCTCGGCTACACGGTGGATTGGATAGATGACGCCTTTTATGCGGAAGGGAAGCGGCAGCGCCTTTACACGAACGAACTGATGGTGGAGAACCGCCATCATAACGGCCGCCTGGAATGGGGCTGGACGGCGGATTTCCAGAAACAGAAGAAATACTATGACGTGGAACATATGTATCACTTAAATGAGAACCAGGTCTATTGGGAAGACGTCCCTTTCCGCAAATGGAGCCGGTTTATTTCCCGCAAGTATAATTTCCTCCTCGACGGCACCTACCAGCTGGGAAACAGACAGCTCCTCGAATTCCAGACCAATTACTCCCATGAGCGGATGCACGTGAACGGATCCCTGATGGATAAAGTGCTCGGCGATTCCGATTATTCCACGCTTCTGGGCGCCATACGGAACCGGTATGACCAGAATATATGGAATATCCAGATCCAGGACACCATCACGCTGGACAAAAAAGGCACCTGGTTCCTGACCCCCGCCTGGCGGTATAACCGGTCAGTCATCGTGGGCTACAGCGAGGGGAAACGCTTCGCCGATACGGCATGGCGGTGGTTCCACTGGATCACGCCGCGGGACAGACAGCAGGACGGGAAAGGCACCTGGCAGCTGGCGCTCAAAAAACAGGTGAATGACAATCTTACCTTGCGCATGACAGGGGGAACCTATTTCCGCCTCCTCAATATGTATGAAATTGCCGGGGACGGGGCAGGCATCCTGCCGGTTCCCGCCAACAAGAGGGGGACCGCTTCCAAGTTCCCCCAGCCGGAGTACGGGACCCAGTTCGATTTCAGTACGCTGTGGAACGGGAAATTCCTCCATTCCGACGCCTATGCCACACTGACCTACTTCTGGCGCCATGCGAACCGGATGCTCTACCTGTACCGGGCAGGACCCGACTGGGCATCCTACTTCAATGACCAGAAAGGGCATATACACGGATTTGAACTGCAGACAGGGCTGAAGTGGGGCCATTTCAGCCTGGATCTGGAAGGCGCCTATACGAAAATCAAAGCGTTCCGGCGGCAGAATAAAGAGTGGGCGCTGGGGGATGCGGTGTACCGGGAAGTATATCCGACCTTCCAGCCGGAATGGGAAGGGAATCTGCGGTTCTCCTGGTTCCCGAATCCCCGGTTTACCCTGTTTGGCGAGTGGCACTATACCTCAAGTTACTATACGATCAATGAGTATAGATACAATAAACTGGGGGACGAAACGGATGACGGGGTCGCGTATCCCTCGCTGAGCGTCATCAATGCGGGCGTCAAGGTGAAGCCGGGCAAGGCATGGCAGATCGCCTTCGGCTGCAACGATATCTTCAACCGGGCGCCGAAGCAGAAAGGATGGGTCTGCCTCGGCACGAACTCTTACGGGTACCTGAATGTGGAGTATCCCATCCAGGGACGGACGTGGTACGGCACGATCCGCTATGAATTCTGACATCTGTCCGTTTTACAGATCCGGACATCCGGATTTGTGTATATTATAAAAGGAGGCATATATGCGTACCAAAGGTAAATCCAAAACGGCTGCCATGATGGCGGCGGCAGTGCTTTGCGGAGGCGTGGCGGCAGAGGCGGCCAATCTGGTGGTGACAGCGCCGTCCAACTATGCCCAAAGCGTGATGGGGGTGGTCCGGGGCTCCCGTGTGAAAACTGACATCTGGGGCATCGGGAAAGATCTGCGGACGGATCTGAACGGGGATCCCGGCCTGTTCCATCTCCATGTGAACGGGGACAGCAAGATATTCCTGCGCCAGTATACGTACAGCCAGACGAATCTGAAAACCAATGAACTTTTGGATGCGGAAAATAACCAGTGGTCAGCCCCGGAAAGCACGGGAACAATTTCCACGACGGTGAATACCCACGCCGCGGCGTCCTGGGGGAATTACCTTATCGTCACCGGCTATGACCTGGGGAATGTGAGCGTCTGCGATATTTCAGGAAGCGCGATTGCACTGCTTCAAAGCGGGACACACAGTTTATTAAATGAAATAAACGGGATTCTGGGAGCGCAGTCCGCGTACGGCGCGGCCGCCCGGGCCCACGGGGAAGGCCTGCTGGTGAAAGGGGACAATCTGTATGCCCTTGCCAGCATCAATAAGGAAGGGGGATACCAGAATTATGACGAAGGCTGGCTCATCCGCTACCAGATCGGGCAGGACGGTTCGCTGGAGCGCAAGGACTACACGAGGGTAGGCAAGAATACCGATGAAGCGCGGCTCAATCTGTACAATGACCATATTCTGGTCTCCGCCATCGGCGGGTATCAGAATTACGGCTTCGGCAACGGGGACACCTGCATTACGGCAGCCACCCTGTCGGATGATGGCGGGCTGAGCACGGCAAATACGAGGAATATCACGCTGCCGAATACCTTTACAAATGAACAGGGCGCAAAAGATTTCCGTGATCTGAAAGTGCTGCCCGACGGTACGGCCTATGTGATGCGGTATAACCTGGGAGGCGCCGGCGGCGTCGAGATGGACGTTTATCAGACCACGGTGTCCAACCTCATGTCGGAGAATCCCGTCAGCTGGGGCAACCCCGTTTCCAGCGGGACTTATGACGGGTGGTTCGGCAAGCTGAATGCGGAATACCATACGCACCGCCTCTGGGTGGAAGCCGGGCAGAACCTGCTGGTCTATAAGGATGGGGACACCACGCCCCAGTCCTGGAGGGCGACGGACTTTTCCAACAACAGCGGCATGTTCCAGTTTAACTTCATGGCGATGCTCCAGCCGGATAAGGTGAAGGGGGCATTGGCAAGCCTGTCCGCCGCGCGGGCGGAGGGACTGACCGCCCGCTCCCTGACGGCGGTGCGGACCGCCAATCCGGATGCGGTCATGCGTACGCCTGATTATGAGTATAAAATTACAGGTACAGTGAAGGATTCGAATACGACTCCTCCTCATTTCGATAATACAGACGATAATTTAAATTATACCTTTGATGAAGACGCGGTCATCCAGCCGACAAAAAATAATTATAAGACAGGAGACCGGGTGACGAATGTCCTTGCCGCCGTAGATGCCCATGAGGAAAATGATGTGATTATCCATGCCGGCACCCATGCCCTGCAGCTCCAGTCCGCCCATACCATCGGAAGCCCTGCGGGAATCTATGCGGGAAGCGGAAAGAATGTCACCATTACCGCAGGAAAGGTCAATGTCATTACTGCCGGGCTTCCGGGCGGCAATTCCATAACCAATGCTATCTGGCTTGACGCACCGAAAACCGGCTCCGGACAGATTACCATCCACGCGCCGGTGAATATCGCCATGACAGGCGGCCTGGGCGGGAACGGCATTGCCATCCAAAAGACGAATCGCTGGGGTGAATCCAGCTATGAAGCGGCCGCTTCTTCCAAGATTATCATCAACGGCAATGTGAATATCAAGGGCGCCGATAATACGGTCTGGGGCATTCCCGTAAATTACGAAAATGTGTATTCCCGTTTCAATAACGCGGGCATTCTGGCATCTGTAAATGATAGTGAAGTACAGGTCAACGGAAATATAAACTTTGATGTCTACGGCAACGGGATCACTGTCAATGCGGCAGGAAGCAAAGTGTCTGTCGGCGGCGGGCAGATAACGGTGCCGTCCGGCATGAATTACGGCTACTATACGCTCGGCGCTTATCAGGGGACGATTAATGTGAATACCGGCATTGGAGGAAATACACCGGGGACGGCAGATGTCAATCTCAACGGCGATATTTTCGTCCTTCCCACAGGCACTGTCAATGCGGCCTTTACTACAGCCAATTCCCGGCTTCACGGCATTGTGGATAACGGCGGCACGGTGAACATGTGGCTCCGAAACGGCGCGACGTGGACGAATGAGGCGAGAAATACACGCTATGGAGAGGATAATGAAGATACGGGCAGCAACGGCGCAAGCCGTATTACCCATTTCTATGGCGGAAACACGGCAGCCGGCGCCGGCATCATTAACCAGAAGTCCGATAAAGCAATTACCATAGATCATTACAGCGGAAATACGACAGTCAATTTCGGTACGCTGACTCATAATGGAGACGGTGTGACGATCAGCGCGGCGGCCGCCAATTCTGCGATCACGATGAGCGGCGACCGGAGCGGTTTGGGCGAAACGGAAGCGATGGAAAGGCTTGCCGGCAAACTGACTTATACGGCGTATACAAGCGGGGAACGGAATCTGGACGGCACGGTGAAATTGAATGAAGGACTGACTGCACGGTCTGTTGCCAGAACAGGAAAAATTAATTTTAACAGCGCCACAGGAAAGGGAAGTCTCGGTGAATTTTCCGAAAGCCCTCTTATGATGAAAATGATGGCGGTTCCCTCCGCATTGAGGACATCAGCCGTAAGTCCCGCAGACGGAATGACACTGGCGGCTCTTCCCGGCGGTGTGGCCTATATCCTCGGAGACAGGGAAACAATGATGATGCGCGGAGCCAAGTCGGCGATGACGACTTCCATGCTGTCCTGGCGTTCCGGTATGACGGATATGAATCAGCGCCTTGGTGATCTCCGCCTCGGCGCGTCAAGCGGCATGTGGGCGAGAACCTATGGCGGCAAAGTGAAGTATGATAAAGATAAAACCAATTTATCCGACAGTTTCTGGGGCGCGCAGGTCGGGGCGGATCATAAACTGGGATCCGGCTGGCACATCGGCGGAGCCTTTGATTATAATGACGGCAATGCGAAGTATGACTTTGGCGGAAAAGGAGATCCGAAGCTTTATGTAGGAAGCGTCTATGGAACCAAGGTCTTTGATGACGGACAGTATGTGGATATTGTCGGCAAGATCGGCCGTGCTGAAAACGATTACACTGTTTACAATGCGGAGGGACGCAAACTCGATGGCGATTATCATGCCACCGGATACGGATTGTCTGTGGAATACGGGAAACGTTTCGGCACCGCCGCGGGTTATGTCGAACCACAGATCCAGCTGCTTTTCTCCAGGCTGGGCAGCGCGGATTATGATGCGGCCAGCGATTTTGACGGAGATAAGAAAATGCATGTCCATCAGGACAGCATGAGCAGCTTCATCGGCCGTTTGGGCATCGCAGCCGGAAGGGCAACAGAAAAAGGCAGCTTGTATGCCAAAGCAAGCATTCTTCATGAATTTAAAGGGGATACGGCTGCCACTTTCAGCGCAGAAGGAGAAGATACGTCCCGTGTGGAACAGGATTTCGGCGATACGTGGGCAGAATTGACTCTCGGAGGCGTTTACCGGCTGAACGGGAGCAACCTTTTCTATGCGAATGTGACAAGAGGTTTTGGCGGCGATTATAAAGTGGAATGGAAAGTCAATGCGGGTCTGCGTTTTGCTTTCTGATCGGCGAAAATGGTTTTGGGTGGTAGGTATGCTGTGCATGTCCCTTTCATGGAACGGCGTACAAGCGGAAGATTCTATGAAGGGGCAGCCGGCGCCCATTCTGGAAATGGGGGTAAAGCCGAAAGCCACGCCGCAGGAATTGGAGCAGATGCGCTGGATGGAGATATTTGCCAATGATATTGCGCTTTACCGTTTTGATGTACAATCCATCAGACAGAATGAAACGGATCCCGATGAAGTGCAGATGACGGTACAGGCGGTATATACGGATAAAAAAATTCCGGAGCAGATGAAAGCGGCTTATGCTTCCCGATTGAAAGGCGACCGAATGCCTATGTGCAGTGAGATGGAATTACGTTTCCATATGAAAGAAGAACGGTATGCGATTACTGCCGTCCGGATTTATGACCAGCATCATGAAGTGGTGGATGAAAGCAGCAGGGACGCGGAATACCGGAAGATTCCCGTTAATTCATTTGTGTCAACGATGTACCGGGTATCAAAAAAATATATCTGGTTCCAAAAGACAAAAGGGAAATAGCATAGAGTTTTGTTTGGTATCAGACTGCTTTCTCTTCCATTTCGGGGAGAAGCAGTCTTGTATCATATATGGGTGTGATGTACAGGTGAAAGACGGGACAGAATTGTATTAGATAGAGATAGTGGCATTTACATAAAAATTGAAGTTATTTATGTTGTGTGATACTATTTAATTATAAAAATGAAATGAAAAATGAATGAAGATCAAAGAAACGGGGAATCCGGTGAAAAACCGGAGCTGTCTCGCAACTGTAAGGGGAGTCCGCCTGCCGCAGTCCTTTCACAAAGGGGCAGGGGAACGAGGAACTGAGCCAGGGTGCCGTTTGTATTTCATCATCAAAAGACTCGCGAGGCATGGGCCGGATGAGAGATGGGAAAACGTTTTCTCATTCTGATTTGGCTGTGCCTTTTTTATAAATGTAACTTTTATGGCCGGCGGAATGCCGGGAAGAAAGGAAGAGGAAGCGCAATGGGGATTTTTGATTCGGCGGTAGGATATTTTATTCGCGGAGGCCTGTGCATGTGGCCCTTGCTTCTTTGTTCGCTGGCGGTCATCTTTCTGGCAGTGGAGCGGTATATGTATTACCGGCAGGCGATTTCCGATACGAAATTCGTTATGCTGTTCTGCAAGGAAATGACACGGGGCAATGTTTCTGAAGCGGCGGAACTGGCGGAAGAGGCGGCAGGCAGCGCGGCAAAACTGGCAAAGGATATTTTGTCTGAAAAGGACAGCCTTGGCCGGTCTCTTGAATCCGTCACTTATGAAAAGACAGACCGTTACCTGAATCAGCTGTCGGCGCACCTTGATTATCTGGGTGTTATCATCGGGCTTTCTCCCATGCTTGGGCTTTTAGGAACCATTACCGGTATGATGGGAACCTTTTCATCCATGACGGGACATTTGCAGAATACGGCAGGTGTCACCGCCGGATTGGCGGAAGCGCTGATTACGACTATTTTCGGATTGGTGATCGCGATTACAGGTATGCTGGTACATGCTTATTTAAATACGAGGTATAAAAAGGCGACGCTTGATCTGGATGCTGTGGCGGATGCACTTATCTCCGGATTGTCCGGGAAATAAGGGGGTATCATGAGGAGAAGACCGAGGCAGGCGGATAAAATGCCTGAACTGATGATCAGTCCTATGCTTGACCTTATATTCCTGCTGCTTGCGTTTTTTATCATCAGCACGATGTACATGACGGAAGTGAGGACAATCTCTATTGCCCTTCCTGAGGCGCAAAGCGCTGAAACGGTTTCTAAAAGCAGCAGCCTTGTGACTGTCAAAAAAGATGGGAGCTGCTGGCTGGATGATAAAAAAATGTCTTTGGACGCAATTGTGGCGGAAGTAAAGAAAAGAAGCGGATCAGACGCGAATTATTCCGTCGTTATCCGCGGAGAGAAGGATGCCGCTTACAATGATGTCATCCACGTTCTCGACCGGTTTAAAGCGGCCGGCATCACCAGGTTCGGGCTGGCAGCGGAGCAGGAGGCAGGAGGATGAATGACCGGCAGAGGTATGCGGTTGGTATTGCCGCTGCTGTCCTTATTCATTTATTTGCTGCTGTCATGCTCGGATTGTTTGGCGTGAAATATATGGAAGTTCCGTTTCGCGGAGAAGTATTGCAAGTATCGATCGATACCGGCGGAAACCGGGGCGGGGGAGGCAGCAAAAGGAAAAAGGCGCCGGCGGTGAAATCATCCGAAGCGGAAATCAATGATATTGCCGAACCTGTGGAAATGCCTAGTGAAGAAATTAATGAAAAGGTACCGGAAGAAAAGCCGGAGGTGCATGACAGGCCGGATAAGAAGGAAACGGCAGACACCACAGGTACGTCTGTTTCTGATGCCGCGGCAGAAGATGAAGGGACGGATACACAAGGCGACGGAAGCGGCAGCAGCGGAGGAACAGGGGACGGGGAAGGCGCCGGTACAGGAGACGGCAGCGGAACCGGCACGGGTGAAGGTGACGGCAATGGAAGCGGGCCGGGAGCCGGCGTTCCTATTACGCCGCCGACAGTGATAAATAAAGTGCTTCCTGTCTATCCGCCGTCTGCAAAGATGAAGGAAACGACGGGTATTACTTATGTAACGATTCTGGTCAATGCATCGGGGACGGTGGATTCCGCTTATGTGGCGCAGGGGTCAGGAAGCAGTGTCTTAGATGCGGCGGCGATCGATGCGGCTTATCAATGGACATTTTCTCCCGCACTTGATAAATATGGGGTGCCTGTCCCCTGCCGGATTACATTCCCGGTAGAATTCAGATTGAATTGAGGAAATGCTTTTATACCAATGATTAAGATACTGGCATGTTCCGCTTTACGTGCCTGCCTTGTATGGCAGGGCCGTGAACTGCATTTTATCATGCTTTGCGGTATGTGGATTACGCCTCGGTTTGTTTGGCGCCTGAAAATAAAAAACGATTATTTTTTTAAGGATATACCTATGCTATAATAGGACAAGGTATATCTTTTTATATTTTTCGACATACCTTATTGAATAATAGAAGGAATTAGGATGTCAGCTATAGAAGAAAAGCTGGAAGTTGTGAAAAAGCGGATAGCGGCTGCGAAGGCCCGTTCTCCTTACAGGCAGGACGTGACTCTTGTGGCGGTGACGAAGTTTCATCCATTGGAAGATATGGAGGAGGTTCTCCGACTTGGCGTGAAAGAGGTGGGAGAAAACCGTGTGCAGGAATTGGAAGACAAACGGAGCCGTTTGAAAATGCCTGTTGTCTGGAACCTGCAGGGACATCTTCAAAAAAATAAAGTGAAAAAGGCAGTGGCGGCGGCTGATTTGATCCAGTCCGTAGATTCCGTGGAAATCATGGAAGAGATAGATAAACGGGCCGGGCAGGCCGGCAAAGTGCAGGATGTGCTTCTGGAATTTAATATTTCCGGAGAAACAAGCAAGTACGGCCTGCCGCCGGAAAGTCTGGACGAAGCTGCAGCGAAGGCGGGAATGCTCCCGCATATCCGTGTAAAAGGTCTGATGTGCATGGCGCCTATGGTGGAGGATGTGGAAATGACACGTCCTGTATTCCGCAGGGCTCATGAAATGTGGGAAGTACTGAAAACATATTTTCCTAAAGGACAGGTTTCTGTTTTATCCATGGGGATGACCCGGGATTTTGAAACGGCAATAGAAGAGGGCGCTACGATGGTACGCGTCGGCACCGCTATTTTTGGCGAGCGGAATTATGCAAATGGGAAAGGAGAAACAAAATGAGCTTACTGGATAAATTTAAGGAACAGTTTACAGATCGTGATGATGAATACGAGGATGAAGAATACGAAGAAGAGGGGACGTCGATAGATACGGCGCAGCCTGTTCCTCCCCGTCCGGCAGCAGGCCGTGCGGCAGTAGCGACCCGCCAGGCGAAACCGTATACCATGGTGGTTGTGAATCCGAAAGACTATCAGGATGCCGAAAAAATCGGGAATCATCTGAAGGCTGCCCGTCCGGTCGTAATGAATATGGAAAAGACTGATGCCGATGAAGCACAGCGTATCGTGGATTTTATTCAGGGTGTGATGTATGCTTTGGACGGGCGCATTGACCAGGTTTCTGAAAACATTTACCTCTGCGCGCCAAATAATATGAGCGTGTCCCGTGAGAATTTTGCGGCATTTCCGGAAGCGGAAGCCCCCGCATGGGATTCGCAGGCCCCTAAGGCATAATGTCATTTTTTTCGAAGATCTCCGAGCTGTTTTATGATCTTTTTGTTACGGAGCCGGAGGAAGAAGAGTATATAGATTCTGCGGGAGAAGACGGTAAAGAGGCGGGTCCCCGTATGGCAGGCGCGCTGCCTGCGAGGGCTGTCCGTCCGTTGGATGCTGTCATCTTCGTTCCCCGTGCTTATAGTGATGCCCGCCGTGCGGTGGATGCCATGGAAAAAGGACTTGTAGTTCTTGTGGTTCTTGGCAGCAATGTGGATGATGAAACGGCGAGCCGTTTTGTGGATTTCATGAGCGGTGCCGTTTATCTCGGCAAGGGAGAAGTAGAACTTCTGAACGGGCAGGTGCTTTTGTGCGCGCCATCGGCGGTGCATATTGAGATGGACAGCATGCCCCGCCTTGCGGGGATTCCTTTGTGGAGAGGTCCGGGCGTATGAAAAAGATTATGATGATCGGCTGCGGCGCTATGGGCGGCGCCATACTTTCAGGGTGCCTTTCCAAAGGCCTCTGGACGAAAGAAGAAGTATACATTAAAGCAAGCACGGAAAAGTCAACGGTGGAAAAGGCAGAGCGATATGGCGTATCTGCAGCTTCTCTGAAAGATATCGGAGAAGCGGATTTTGTCCTTTTGGCAGTAAAGCCCGACATTATCCCTTTTGTTTTGAAAGAAATAAATCCGTACCGTCCGAGGCGGGTGATTTCTGTTGCGGCGGCAGTGACAGCAGCGACCTTGGAAGCCGGCCTTCCCGAAAAGACGCCGGTGATCCGTGTCATGCCGAATACTCCCGCTTCGGTCGGGGAGGGTATGACAGCTATTACGGCAGGGCGGTACGCTGACGAGGATTTTATCGAAACGGCAAAAGAAATATTTTCCGCCCTGGGGAAAGCGGCAGTGGTTTCCGAACGCCAGCTTGACGAGATGGGCGCTTTATCAGGAGCGGGGCCGGGATACGTTTTCGTGATTATTGATGCATTGGCGGATGCCGGAGTGCGCGCGGGACTTCCGCGGAAGCTGGCAGTTGAAGCGGCGGCGCAGACTTTGTATGGCGCAGCCAAAATGGTGCTGGAAACAGGAAAACATCCCGCCGAACTCCGTGACGGGGTGACAAGTCCCGGCGGTACGACGATTGCAGGCATCCATGCCATAGAAGCGCGCGGCATCCGTGCCGCTCTCATGGACGCCGTTATGGCGGCTCTTGCGAAATCTGATGAAATGGGCAGAAAATAATGAAAGACAGAGAAAAAATTCTCCGCTACTTTTCCGCAACCGGAGAAGAAGCGAAAGATATGGCGGTCCGTCTGCTGGATATTGCTGATTCCGTGGACAGAGGCCGGCCATTTGCCGTCGGCCCCTTTATGTCTCCTTTTGCGGCGCAGGTCGGACAGACGATTGCGGCTCACATGAAAACGGTGGCGGTGAAAACTTCCGGCGGATATCATGAAGCGGAACGGATCCGTGTCGCATTTGCCCGTAATGACTATGACGGTCCCGTGGATTTCGGGCTGACCGCATTGAAAGTGACCTGGGATGACCGATACAGGCTCATCGGCCACCGTGATGTACTGGGGGCGCTTATGGGACTGGGCATCGACAGAGCGGTTCTGGGAGATATCCTCATGCAGGGGGCGGGGTGCCAGATTGTGGCAGACAGTTCCATGGCGGAATGGATTAAGCGGAATTTCCTGAAAGTCGCCATGGTGTCTGTGCAGATAGAAGAAATATCTCTGGAAGAATTAGAGCCGCCTAAAAAGACAGCCAGAGAGGTGCGTGCCACGGTCGCTTCGCTTCGGCTTGATGCGGTCGGCGCGGCAGGATTTGGCATTTCCCGCAGCAAAATGGTACAATGCGTAGAGAGCGGTCGGACGGAAATTAACTGGCAGCCTGTGAAGAGCGCGTCGCAAACCGTAAAAGCAGGAGATGTTATTTCCATCCGCGGCAAAGGACGGATTGAAATCAGGGAAGTCACGGGGATGAGCCGGAAAGGCCGGACGGGACTTCTGATTGACCGTTATAAATAAGAATAAAACCGTTTATGAAACAGGAGGATTATTTATGATTACACCGATGGATATCCATAATAAGACGTTTTCCCGCGGACTGCGGGGGTACAGCCAGGAAGAAGTGGACGCATTCCTGCAGGAGCTGGCAAGTGACTATGAACGTATTTACCGCGAACATCGTGAGATGGAAGAGGAGATGGATACAGTCAAGACGAAACTCCGCAATTATGAAAAAATGGAATCTACCATGTCCTCCACTTTGGTCATGGCGCAGGAAACTGCTGAAAATGTGAAGAGAAACGCACAGAAAGAGGCGGAATTGGCAGTTCGGGAAGCGCAGAATGAAGCCCATCATATCATTTCCGATGCGGAAGCGGCCCGCCGCAAACTGAACACCGATCTGCTCAAAACGGAAGGCGATGTCAAGATCTATATTGAAAAGATTCTGGCCAATTTCAAGTCGGCGATGGCTCTCATCGAATCTGCAAAGAATACGCCGGAGCCGCAGATTGTAAAAGCGCCGGAAGGACAGGACGAGGAAATGGAACTGCCCATCGAAGCGCTGGATGACCGTTCTGCCGATCTTTTTGAAGGAGAAGTAAAAGCTGATACAGCAGAAGCGGAAACTGATGAAGCGGAAGATGAAACACAGCAGGCTGTATCTGAAATATAATAAGGAATGAAAAGGAAGCGGTTCTTACAGGACTGTTTCTTTTTTTCAGGAAATATAAAGCGGCTCTGATAATATGGCTTTTGTTATTAATCGGGCAGATTTCTTTTTATGTAAAAACGCTGTCTCTCCTGATGGGGAAACAGCGTTTTGCACTTACTGCTTTTTATTCTTTTTTAGAAGGCAGGCTGCCGTGCAAACAGCTGCCGCCGTTCCTGCCGCAAAGAGGGCGGCCCGTCCCCACTTGCGGACGTTGTCGAAACGGACTGCCGTTTTTACCTTATCCAGGGCAGTGACGGGACGCCTCGCGGAAACGGTCACGCATCCCAGTTTTGTGTCGATTTCAATGTTTGTGAAACCTGCTTTGGTAAGAATAGCAGAAAGCTCTTCCGTTTTGTAGAGAGTCATGCCTTTGATGATTTTCGGGTACAGATTGTCGAGAAATCCATAGCCGTCCGCTTCATTTACGATGAGGAAGGTGCCGCCCGGCTTCAGCACCCTTTTGATTTCTTTCAGTGTGTTTGGCAGATTGGGCCAGAAGTATATCGTTTCAAAGGCGGTGATGACATCGAAATGATTTGCGCCGAAAGGAAGGAGTTCGGCGCTTCCTTCATAAACGGAACACCGTCCTTCCGCAATGGCATCGCGGTTGCGCATAAAAGAATAATTCACGCAGTCCGGTGAAAGATCGATGCCTGTCACGTGACCGCGGGGAACTTTCTTTAAAAAGCGGGACAGGTTGATGCCGCCTCCGCAGCCGATGTCGAGGATTTTTTCATTACCGGCAAGATCCAGATGGGAAATCCCCCAGAGGGACACGGGAGTATGGAAAATATTCATAGAGGCAATCAGCAGCTTTCCGGCGGCGCCCTGCGGGTTGGCAAAAGCGGGAAGTTTTTCGGAAAAGTTCATTGTGGCGCTCCTTTCTTAAAACAGGAAATGATATATCTTTATTATAAGTGATTTTTCCGCCGGATAACAGGGAAGGGACATAATTCTGCATAAAGTGAATAATAGCGCCGACGGAAAAACAAAAATGCAGTCAAAATTATCCTGAATTGATTTGGCAAAAAGCAGTTTTCTAAAGCAAAGAAATAAAAATATTCCGAAACAAGGTTGATTATTTATTCATATAACCGTATAATATATCATATCTCATAAAAAGAAATTATATGAAAATCAGTTGATGAAGAAAGGCGGCATGTAAAATGAATGAAATTAAAAAAGTGGTTCTTGCCTATTCCGGCGGATTGGATACGTCCGTTATCATTCCGTGGCTGAAAGAGCATTATAACTGTGAAGTCATTGCCTGTACGGTCAATCTGGGACAGCCGGAAGATTTTGATGCGATTCATGAAAAAGCGCTGAAGTCGGGGGCGTCTGTGGCAGAAACGCTGGATGTGCGCAGGGAATTTATTGAAGAATACGCCTACAAAGTGTTGCAGGCCGGCGGGAGATATGAAGGCCGGTATCTTTTAGGAACGTCTTTTGCCCGCCCGCTGATCGGCAAGTGTCTTGTGGATATGGCAAAGAAATACGGAGCGGATGCCATCTGCCACGGTGCCACCGGCAAGGGAAATGACCAGGTCCGTTTTGAACTGGCTGTGAAGGCATTGGCACCTCATATGAAGATTATCGCTCCCTGGCGCCTGTGGGATATGAAATCCCGTGAAGATGAGATGGCTTATGCAGAATCGCACAACGTGCCTATTGATAAATTTGATGAAAAGCAGACGGAAGAAGAAAAAGCGGCGCAGAAATATCCCTACTCCATGGACTGGAACATGTGGCATCTCTCCCATGAGGGGGATGATTTGGAAAATCCCGCCAATCCGCCCCACAAAGATATGTACCTTGTCACCTGTGATCCCGAAGATGCTCCCGACCAGCCGGAATTTGTCACCATCGACTTTAAGGAAGGAAAACCGATTGCTGTCAACGGGAAGGAAATGGACGGTGTGGAACTGGTCAATACGCTGAATGAAATCGGCGCAAAGAACGGCATCGGTATTGACGATCTTGTGGAGAACCGCCTGGTGGGCATGAAATCCCGCGGCGTATATGAAAATCCGGCAGGTTCTATTCTTTTCTATGCCCACAGCGAGCTGGAACGCCTTTGTCTGGATCGCGCCACCCTTCATTTCAAGGAAGTGGCGGCCGTCAAATACAGCGAACTCGTTTATGACGGCATGTGGTTCGCCCCTCTTCGTGAAGCACTGCAGGCATTTGCTGATGAAACTTCGAAGACAGTGACGGGAAAAGTGTCCCTCCGCCTGTATAAAGGAAATATCCTCTCCAATGGCGCGGAAAGTCCCTATTCCCTCTACAATGAAGAATTTGTCACATTCGGTGAAGATGAGGTATACAACCAGGCGGACGCGGAAGGTTTCATCAACCTCTTCGGGCTGCCTCTCACCATTCGTGCGCTGATGAAGGAAAAGAATGAAAAATGAGTGAAATGATGTGGGGCGGCCGTTTTCAGAAGGCGGAGGAAAAAAGCGCGCTTGATTTCAACGCTTCTGTTTCCTACGACTGCCGTATGTATAAAGAAGATATTGCCGGCTCGCTGGCTCATGCGTCCATGCTGGCGGACCGTGGCATTATTTCCAAAGAGGATTTGGAAAAGATTACCGGGGGCCTTTTGAAAATAAAAAAAGAAATAGACGAAGGCCGGTTTGCATTTTCTGTGGAACTGGAAGACGTCCATATGAATGTAGAAAAGCGTCTGACTGATGATATCGGCGATGCGGGAGCAAGGCTCCACACGGCAAGAAGCAGGAATGACCAGTGCGCCGCAGATCTCCATATGTATATGCGCCGGCATATCGCGAAGCTGGCGGAAAAGCTGATTGCCGCCGAAGAAGCACTGATAGGTGTATCTGAAAAATACAAGGATGTCATTCTGCCCGGCTATACCCATATGCAGAGAGCGCAGCCCGTGCTTTTCGCCCATCATATGATGGCTTACTGCGCCATGCTGCAAAGAGATTTTGAAAGGCTCACCGGCTGCTATGAAATGGCAGATGTCTCACCTTTGGGCGCCTGCGCTCTGGCAGGGACGACTTATCCCACCATGCCGAAGGAAACGGCGGAGAAACTTCACTTTTCAAAATGTTATGGAAACAGTTTGGACGCGGTTTCCGATCGTGACTACCTTCTCCAGTTTCTTTCCTTCGCATCCATCTGCATGATGCACCTGTCCCGCCTGTCGGAAGAATTGATTCTGTGGAGCACCGGCGAATTCGGGTTTATTGAGCTTGATGACGGGTACAGCACAGGCAGTTCCATCATGCCGCAAAAAAAGAATCCCGATATCTGCGAACTGGTCCGCGGGAAAACAGGACGGGTGTATGGCCATCTGGTAGCACTCCTGACGGTGATGAAGGGACTTCCTCTTGCCTATGACAAGGATATGCAGGAAGATAAGGAGGGCGTATTTGACACCATAGACACACTGAGGTTCGCTTTGGATATTTACGCCGGTATGCTGAGTACCATGACTGTCAACGGCGCGCGTACAAGGGCTGTTTTGGAAAATGATTTCTCCAATGCCACCGATATGGCGGACTATCTGGCAAAGAAAGGACTTCCTTTCCGCCGTGCCCATACGGTGGTGGGAAACGCGGTGGCTTACTGCATTGAAAACAGAAAAGTGCTGCTTGCCCTCACCATGGAAGAATTTAAAAAGATGAGTCCTCTTTTTGAAACTGATATTTACGAAGTCCTTCAAATTGAAAACTGCGTGAAGAACAGGGACAGTTACGGCGGTACCGGACCGGAGCAGGTGAAGCGCCAGCAGCGGGAAGCGAAAAAGATAGTCAGCAGGCAGAAAAAACTGGCAGCAGAATGGAAAGAAGTGAACGCGTTTATAGAATAAGAATGGGAAGGAAAATATCTTTATAAATGATTTTGCATCAGGCCCTCATGCGGATGGGGGCTTTTAGCATGGCGGAATGAAGAGGGCGGACCAAATTGAATATGAATCGGAAAATATAATAAAATTTTGCCTGAATATATATTTTTGATATAAAATTGTATTGAAATAAATTTGGATAAAATTAATACAAGTATAAAAAGGAGAAAAATGAAGATCGCACTTCTTCATCTGGATGTGGCGGAAGGACCGGAAACAAGAAACAGAAAAAGTATCATTTCTGCGGCGGGAGAGGCAGTTTCCCGCGGAGCAGACTGGATCGTTACGCCTGAAACGGCGCTTCAGGGATATTTCTTCCATGACAACAATGGGAAGCTTCCTTCCTTTTCGGAAAAGCAGCTGTCCCGGTACCTGCTTTTTGCCGGAAGGAATAAAGCGGATATGTTTCTTTCCGCAGCAGAATATGATGAAAGGGATGGAAAGGGCTACAATTCCTGTTTTGTCATAAACAGGGAAGGAGAGTTTCTGGGGAAGCACAGGAAGATGTTCTCCCACCGGAAGGGATTTGAACGGTGGCTGTCCCTGGGAAGAGAAATCCATGTGTTTAACATAGGCACGCTCCGGGTGGGTCTGCTTGTCTGCGCAGATTCCTATTACGAACAGCCCTGTTTGGAAATAAAAAAGAAGAAAGCGGATATGGTACTTGTTACAGCGGCCTGGCCGCCGGGAAAATGCTGCTCCGATCCTGTGTCTGTCTGGGAAACCTGTTCAAAATTATGCGGTGTTCCGGTCATTGTCTGCAACCAGACGGGATATCATGAAAGAATGGATATGAGAGAAGCGGAAAGCGCGGTTATCGTAGAAGGACAGCGGCTTTTTACCTATAAAGGCGCTCCTGCGGTTTTATTTTGTGAGTGGGATGAAGGGAAAATGCGGATCCGCTCAAGAGCGTTTGAGGTGGTGCACGTAAAATGAAAGAAATAGAATTGTATCGGTTAAGTACAGGTGAGAAAATCGTACATGTCCCTGAAACACGCAGCATCGTAGTCCGTTTTAATGCTCCTAAAAAGGTCTTGAGCACTTCTCTCTTGAATGGCGGATACAGAGAAGATATCAAGGGGCTTTTCAACTATACCTGCTGCGGGCCCGGTTCCTGCATGAGCCTTGAAAAATATGAGGAGCATCTGGAAAAATGTGCAGCAGTTATAGGGCTTGATCCTGCCCATTCAACGGGAATCGGCACGGCGGCACGGATGGAGAACGCGGCCATCGTGGAAGAAACCTATGAAGAACTTAAGGTGGCAGCCTGCGTGACGGCAGGAGTGGAAGGAAACGCAGGGTGTGCAGGAGATCCGGCGGGATATTACGGAGCAGGGGCGCGACCGGAAATGTACAAGCTGGGAACCATTAATATCCTGCTTTTTATCAATGCCGACATGCCGCCGGGGATATTAACCCGCGCGCTGGTCACCTGTACGGAGGGGAAGACGGCAGCGCTTCGGGAACTGATGGTGGGGAGCCGGTATTCGGAAAATCCTGCCACAGGAACGGGGACAGACTCGACAATCATCGTTTGTGATCCGAAATCACCGCTTTATTTCCGCAGCGCAGGGAAACATAACAAACTGGGGGAATTGATCGGGAAGACGGTCAAAGAGGCGGTGAAAAAGGCATTAGGGAATCAAAATCATCTCTATCCCTCTACACAGCACAGCGTGACGGAGCGGTTGAGGCGGTACGGGGTGACAGAGGAAGTCCTGCATTCGTATTTCAGGGAATATAAAAAAGACGGCATTGAAAAAGAATGGCGCCATCTCTGGCGAAAAATAGACCGGGACAGTGGAATGGTATTCACAGCATCTTTTCTGGCGGAGCTCCTTGATGAATATCGGTGGGGGCTGGCAGGAAATGAAGAAGTATCCCATATGGCAAAAAAGCTCCTGCAAATGACGGAAGAAGCTTATGGCATACAGTCTGCATTGGTGGAGATGAAATCGGCTGAAGATATAAAAG
>UMDD01009764.1_pt1 | contig 17809 bp, 15 predicted proteins | sample 1964401 | NCBI WGS metagenome assembly UMDD01 (sample SAMEA4835985, study PRJEB28245) | human gut metagenome | biome: gut microbiome; material: fecal sample | place: Denmark | collected 2008
CTCACCACCTAAATAAGAAAGGCTTAGAATATCCAATTGTCTTTATACAATCCCGTAGCTGTGTCACCCGTCCGTCCGCTCATCACAGTGTGTATTCACCCACCATTTTACGTCCGTCCGCCACCCAATAAAGGTAGAAATCAATCATCAAATGACACATTATTTATATTTGAAGCCCTACTAATTAAGCTTCAAATCTATCAAACTTAGGCATAAGTGCAACCCCAAGTGCAGTAGGACCTGTATGGCACGAAGTTACAACACCGATACGTGTCCTGAATTCAACTCCTGACTCTAGAAGCTTAGTGCTTATAGCTTCCTCAACTTCTTTTCTGTATTCACTTGCTTCTTCAGGGTTAGTACAATATCCAACTGTTATATCATAATCATTGATATTAAGTCCTGACTCCTGAAAATGCTTGCATAATAATTCGATAACCTTTGCTTTAGCTTTCTTTCTTGTTCTAAAGAAACCGCCAACGCCTATTTCCCCACCCTTCATAATAATAATAGGGCGAAGATTTAACTTGCTTGTAATCATAGTAGCTGTCTTTACAAGACGTCCACCTTTAGTTAAGTAATCAAGAGATTCTGTTGTGAATATAATTCTTCCAAAAGGACGCATAGCTTCAAGCTTCTTAACTGTATCTTCATAAGAATATCCAGCATCTCTCATACACATAGCTTCATATACGAATAAAGACATAGAAGCTGAATTCTGTAAGGAATTGATAACGGTAATCTTAGCATCCGGATAATCTTCAATAATCATATCCCTTGCAGTGCAGGCTGAGTTGTATGAACCAGAGAAATATGTTGTTATACAACAGCATATAATAGGTACACCAGCCTCAACTGATGGCATAAATGCATCAACATAATCTTGAATAGAAGGAAGAGAAGATTTAGGAAATGCGTTCTCATCTGTCATTTTTCTATAGAATTCATCATAGCTGATTTCAAATTGCTCTTTATAATAAGTCTGTCCGTCAAATGTAGTATATAACGGAACTAATGTAACATTATGTTCTTCTGCGTACTCCTTAATCCAGTCACATGAAGTATCACTTATAAGTTTAAACATATGTGCCTCCAACATTCAAATATTTATTTATATATGATAACACATAGTATTCAAAACCACAAGACATAATGATAAAAATGTTTTCAGCTTGACTAAAAAATAATCAGTTATAATTGAATTAAAGTTGTAATTAAAGTGTTATAAAGTATGGTATGAAATAACAAAAAGTGATATACTATAAAATAAATTGATTTAATTAAAATTTTATAAAAACAATACGCTAATAAATAACATTTTATAAAATATCGGTAGATTAAGACATTAAGTAGAAATGGAGATTAATAAATGAAAGTTTTAGCTTTTTTAACAGATGGATTTGAAACTGTAGAAGCACTTGCAGTTATAGATATATTAAGAAGAGCGAATATAGGTGTCGACACTGTATCAATTACTGGTAATAAATCAGTAAAAAGTGCACAGAATATTATAGTTGAAGCTGATAAGCTTATTGAAGATATTAACTGTAACGATGAAGATGTATGCTTCCTTCCGGGAGGACCTGGACACAAGACATATTATGATTGTGACAAGCTTATTGATATGCTGAAGGCGCATAATGAAGCTGGTGGCAGAATTGCCGCAATATGTGCCGCACCAAGCGTACTTGGAAAGTTAGGCTTCCTTAAAGGAAAGAGAGCAACAGCTTTCCCGGGCTTTGAAGATATGTTAGAAGGGGCTGAGGTTGCACCTAAGACAGAGAGAGTTGTTACAGATGGTAATATAACAACTTCAAGAGGAATGGGAACTTCTGTTGATTTAGGACTTGAACTTGTTACTCTTATTAAGGGTAAAGAATTAGCCGATGAACTTGCTGTCAGTACACAGTATATTAATGATTAATTGTATCTGGGGGCAGTATGAGTGAGTATTTAGATTATGATGAAGCTGTCAGAGCCAATAGAGCAAGAAAGAAGAAGGCTATGGCAATGAAGAGAAAAAGACAGGCACAGATAAGACTTATCAAGAGAAATTTATTTGCAGCTATATTACTGTTAGTAATATCGGTTGTTGTCACCAAGTCAGTTAAAGCAATAAGTTCGCGTGCAGATGATAGTAATGCACAACAGCAGGCAGTGCTTACAGATAATGTTATAGAAGATAATAATATAACAGTTATACAGCAGGAACCGGTATTTAAGTGTGCCGCAAAGTCACCAGACTATAAGGAAATGCTTGATGGTGATATACAGTCACCTTATGTGGCACTTCTTGATGTTACCAATAACCAGCTTATAGCAGGCAAGCAGGCAGATACAAGAATATATCCAGCCTCTATGACAAAGGTAATGTCACTTATAATAGCGGTTGAGAATATACAGGATTTGAATAAAACGTACCGTTTTGGTTTTGAAGAACTTAATAATCTGTATATACAGCAGGCATCAGTTGCAGGTTTTAGTGTTGATGAAGAAGTGACAGCCAATGATTTATTATATGGACTTGCACTTCCCTCAGGAGCAGATGCGGCATACGGAATAGCACAGATAACTGCTGGTTCAGAAGAAGAATTCGTTAAGCTTATGAATGAGAAATGCGAAGAAATGGGATTGAAGAATACGCATTTCTGTAATCCGTCAGGACTTCACGATGTCAATCAGTATACAACGCCGGCAGAGATGGCGATGATTATGGAATATGCTATGAGTAATGAGGTGTGTGCAAAGGTTCTTGGAACATACCAGTATACAACTGCGTCTACACCACAGCACCCTGATGGAATACATCTTACAAGCACAATGTTCTCAAGAATGGTCGGTAATGAAGTGCCGGGAGTAACCATTAAGGCAGGAAAGACGGGCTATACAGATGAAGCACATAACTGTCTTGTTAATTTTGCAGAAAAAGATGGAAAAGAATATGTAACAGTTATGGCTGCGGCAGGCAACCGCTGGTATGTAATATTTGACGGTTTTAAGATATATGAAAGATATCTTCCATAAATTGGTATAATAAACAGACGGTATAAGCACATAATAATACCAAGATAAGCAATGAAGCTTATCTAATAAAGAATATGTCTAAGGACATAAGGACGGAGGTTTATTATGGCTAGTTCAAATTCAAGTTCAACTTCATCAAAGACTAAGAAGAATGCACAGGATGCACTCGACAGATTTAAGATGGAAGTAGCATCAGAAATCGGTGTCAACTTAAAGGAAGGCTACAATGGTGACCTTACTTCCGCTGAGGCTGGTTCTGTAGGTGGTAATATGGTTAAGAAAATGATCAGAAAGCAGGAAGAACAGATGTCACAGGGTGGCAACTAGGTAAAAGCCATATATTAGATAAATCTAATAATGACATTTTTAAACTGCTGATACGCTTAACTAAACAGTATCAACCAATTTAATAATAAAAGCCGTCTTGCAGGCAGGAATTTGATAATACAGTAATTGTTATATGATAAATAACAATTGCTGGCTCAGTTAATCAATGAACTACTTGTAAGGCGGCTTTCTTAAATATATTAATATTAATCTAAAAATTTATCTACCCAGCATTTCCAGGAAAAATGCTTATGTGCGTAAGCTCTTGCATTATCAGACAATGAATTAATATTTTCCAGAACACAATCTTTATCGGATAATGAATTAATAATTTCAGGAACACAATTATCATCAGCTGTGTTATTTAGAATATCCATAATGATATCAGGCACAGCTTCGATATTTTCAAGAGAGTATGTGTATACACCTTCATTTTCACCAATATTCAGAATATCAGTTAAATAGGTGCTTGCGTCAGTCAATGAAAGACAGCCATTCATAAGTGCAAGTGGAATTCTGTCGTGCATACCGCCTTTAAACCAGGGCATCTGGTTTAAAGACAGACGTGCATTTGAATATATGGCTGGAAGCCTGTTATAAGTAACTTCCTTTCGTATATCAAGATACTTAGTGTACTCGGGAATTAAGATATCACATTTATCGGCAAAAGCATCCCAGCCGTGTCCGTATATAGTTATTGGAATTCTGTTTTTAATTATTGTGCTTATAATCTCCTCACGGATAATACATTGCAGATATACATCTATTAGGAAATTATTGTGAAGATATTGTATTGTTGAAGAAGAATTGTCTAATATATTAAGGCTTCTAAGATATTGGACGGCTTTCTCTTGCGTAAATGAAGGATTATTAAGAAGTGCATTAAGCAGATAATCATTATCTATATCCTTAATTAGTGTATTTTTAGTGCTATTATCGTTGATATCTTTATCGTTAATATTATTATTTTGAATATTTAAGCCACTTTTGTTATATAAAAGTGCAACCTTTACAGGGTCAGTGTAAGTGCTTGTAAATAGCAGTTTTACCGCACGTTTACTACATTTATGGTATGATAAAGTGTTGTAGCTGCTGTCTGAATTAGTATCAGCCATATTGTCCTGACAGTATTTTTTAGAAATATTACTGATGGAATATTCATCAGCACTTAACGGAATAACCTTTACTTCCCTGATATGTGGGAAACTTTCCCTGATTAGTTTTGCGTGAAATGTATCAAGGCATATTACATTGTAATTGTTAAGCTGCACTTTAAGAGCCTTATAGTGGTAGAGTGGGTGGTCAAGAATGTAATGCCATACAGGAATATCAAAATTATTAAGAATGTATCCATTGTTATATTTAATACAGGGAATAGTCGTATTAATATCAATTATGGCATCTAAATCTGCGTTAAAATAAGGCTTAAGCAACATATATGCTGTATCAGCTAATGTGCCGCTTAAACCTTTGGCTGGCTTTGGAATATTAAGATGTGTAACTTTAATACCAGCATTGATGAGTTCTTCTGATATACGCTGTTCAAAATATGATGTTGAGTTGTAGCATATATCTTTATAACTTAAGAATAGAATATGTCTGTATTTGCAATTATCCATATTAATCCTCATTATAATTATAAAAGTCTGTGCATTATAAAGTCATATATATCCTGGCTTGAGTCTTTCCATTTGTCACACATATCTTTAGCCTGGTCTTCTAAAGGTACTCCAAGGTTAAGCTCAATAAGTGTGCTGTCCCCTTCTTTAACCAGAAGATGTGCGATATAAGTTCCATTGGTAGTACGATAGTAGTCAGAAGTAGTTCCAACCTCGGATTTTAGTTCGTATTTGTTCCTTGCAAGATATGAATCAATATCTTCACGTATTGCAGGTGAAATCTTAGTATAGAAAAACGCTACAGTATCTTCGCCTTCCTGTGTGAGTTTGTACTGTGTACTGTTTCTGTAATTCATTTGCTGGATAAAGGAATCTTCAACTAATGAATTAATTGTTTCCTGAAATGTAAAATATGAAGTATATTCATTATCGAGCATAAAAGTTGATATCTGTACATTGGAAAGCGGAAAATTGACCTTGCTTAACATATACAAAATCATCAGCTTATAAAGCGTTGTCGAATCGGTATTCATACATAGTTCCGTCCTTGATAAATATTATTATCTTTGAAGTGTTTATTGAGTGAGTTCAATACAAGCTTCTTGTTAGAACTCCATAAAGGAGCTTTAAGTATTGATTTGGGACCATCGCCCGTTATTCTATGGACAACCATATCAGGTGGCAGATGAGTTATTATCTGTCCTGCAATATCCATATATTCTTCTAGTGAAAGCACATTAAAAAGACCTTTATCATAATCTTGGCAAAGGTCAGTACCTTGTAAAATATGTAAAAGCTGTATCTTAATTCCTGATGCACCACAGTGTGCGATGTAGTCAGCAGTATTTAACATATCAGTCATATTTTCATTGGGAAGCCCTGCTATCATATGGACAATTGGACGTATTCCAATAGAACGAAGAGTGCTTACACACTCATCAAATGTCTTAAGAGGATACCCACGCCTTATATAACGGGCAGTGTTCTCGTTGGTAGTCTGTAAGCCTAATTCAACCCATACAGGTTTTATTAAGGAAAGCTCAGCTAATAAATCAAGAACTTTATCATCTATGCAGTCAGGTCTTGTAGCTATAGATAAAATGTCTATGTCATCACGCCTGATAACCGGCATATAAAGATTACGCAGATAATCTATATCAGCATAAGTATTAGTAAAGGACTGGAAATAGGCGATAAAATGACCGCCATTATATTTGTTCTTTATTAATGCTTTGGCATTATCTATCTGTGTGTTAATATCCATATCGGATTTTCTGCCGCCTGCGAAGTCGCCTGAACCTCCGGCACTACAGAATATACATCCTTTTGTATCAATTAGCCCGTCACGGTTAGGGCAAGTCATTCCACCGTTCAGGGCTAATTTGTAAAGCTTATGGCCATATTCTTTTTGAAGAAATTCGTTAAGGGAATAGTAATATGGTAACATATATTACTTAATTAAGTCCATAACGGCTTTGGCAACAACATCGGTTACCTTAGGGTCAAATGCTTCTGGTAAAATATTAGTATCTGAAAGTTCTGAATCTGGAATAAGGTTAGCAATTGCTAAAGCTGCTGCAAGCTTCATCTCCTCAGTTATCTGTGTAGCACGTCCCTGTAATGCACCCTTGAATATACCAGGGAATGCAATAACATTATTAACCTGATTAGGAAAATCTGAACGGCCTGTACCGACAACTCTTGCACCAGCGGCTTTCGCAACATCTGGCATAATCTCTGGAACAGGGTTAGCCATAGCAAATATAATAGCATCCTTGTTCATAGTCTTTACCATATCAGCAGTAACGATATTAGGAGCAGATACACCTACGAATACATCAGCACCGGCTAAAGCATCAGCAAGTGAACCAGTCTTACCTTCAAGGTTAGTAACGTCCATCATAGATTTCTGCATCCAGTTAAGACCTTCACTATTCTTAGAAAGAATACCAGATTTGTCGCACATAGTAACATTTTTAAAGCCGTAGGTAAGAAGAAGCTTAGTAATAGCAACACCGGCAGAACCAGCACCATTTATTACAACCTTACATTCTTCCTTGGTCTTTCCTGTAACCTTTAAACCATTGATGATACCAGCTAATACAACGATAGCTGTTCCGTGCTGGTCATCGTGGAATACAGGAATATCAAGAAGCTCTTTTAATCGGCTTTCTATTTCAAAGCATCTTGGAGCCGATATATCTTCAAGATTAATGCCGCCAAATGCAGGTGCAATATTAACAACAGTCTTAATAATCTCCTCTGTATCCTGAGTATCAAGACAGATAGGAACTGCATTAACACCACCAAATGATTTGAATAACACAGCTTTACCCTCCATAACAGGCATAGCGGCGTGTGCACCGATATTTCCAAGACCAAGAACGGCACTTCCGTCAGATACAACAGCAATAGTGTTAGACTTTATTGTATATGTATAAGCGGCTTCTTTATCTTTGGCAATAACCTTACAAGGTTCTGCTACACCAGGAGTATATGCTAAAGCAAGGTCTTCCCTTGTTGTAATACTCATCTTAGGAGTTGTTTCAAATTTACCATTCCATTCTTTATGAAGCTGTAAAGCTTTTTCTGCATTAGTCATAAGATATATGTTCCTTTCATGAATAATATTATAGAATAATCATATAGACTATATAATAACACAAGCTGAAATTATCATCAATATAAGTCTTTTATTTTTGGGAAAAATAATGTATAATAAATTACGAAATCTAAGATACATATTCGTATCGTTTCCCAGATTAATTTGTTATATATAGTTATTTTACAATTGATATTAGATTTAATCATAGTGTATATCCGGTATTTATGGGTAATAGCATTTTTATAATCAATAAATACTGGAATAAGTAAGGAGGTTTAGATGCGTGAGAAATTAGAAACACTTTCAGTAAGCGTATTAAGAGATTTTGCAAAAGATAAGAAGATAAAGAACATATCTGCTATGAGAAAGAGTGAGCTTATTGATGCTATTATTGCAGCAGAGGAAAATGAGAGTACTGTGGGATATACTGATAATGAGGCAACTGTTAATACTGTTACTGAACGGACAGTTAATAATTCTGAAACAGCTAATACTAATAATGAAGTAATAAATAATACCAATAATAATGAATCGGTGAATAATAATCACAGACAGCACCAGAACGAAAGATATGAGAAACGCCCATATCAGGAGCGTCAATATCAGGAACGTACATATCAGGAGCATACAGTTAATGAAGGTAAGGCTTCTTATGATGAAGCAAAAGAGCCAGAGATGGCGGATGGAATACTTGAAGTATTACAGGAAGGCTACGGATTTATAAGATGTGAGAATTTTCTTCCTGGCGAGAATGATGTGTATGTAGCACCATCACAGATAAGAAGATTTAACTTAAAGACAGGTGATATAATAAGAGGACCTAAGAAAGCCAAGACACAGGCTGAGAAGTTCTCCGCAATAATGTATGTTGAGTCTGTAAATGGACTTAATCCGGTTGTTGCACAGAGAAGAAAGGCGTTTGAAACGCTCACACCAATCTTTCCTAATGAAAGAATTCATCTTGAGAGGAATTCCAATACAATAGCGATGAGAATGGTTGATCTTATATCACCTATAGGCAAGGGGCAGCGTGGTATGATAGTATCACAGCCTAAGTCAGGTAAGACAACACTTCTTAAGCAGATTGCCAATGCGGTTACTAAGAACAACCCGGAAATGCACCTTATGATTCTCCTTATTGATGAAAGACCAGAGGAAGTTACAGATATTAAAGAGTCAATAACAGGTGATAACGTAGAGGTAATATATTCAACATTTGATGAACTTCCGGAAAGACACAAGAGAGTATCTGAGATGGTTATAGAAAGAGCTAAAAGACTTGTAGAACAGAAGCAGGACGTAATTATTCTTCTGGATAGTATTACAAGACTTGCAAGAGCCTATAATATGACAGTTCAGGCAAGTGGACGTACATTATCAGGTGGTCTTGACCCGGCGGCACTCCATATGCCTAAGAGATTTTTTGGTGCAGCACGTAATATGAGAGAAGGCGGAAGTCTTACAATACTTGCAACAGCACTTGTTGAAACAGGAAGTAAAATGGATGACGTAGTATTTGAGGAATTCAAGGGAACAGGTAATATGGAACTTGTACTTGACAGAAAGTTATCCGAGAAGAGAGTATTCCCGGCAATAGACATAGCCAAGTCGGGTACAAGAAGAGAAGACCTTCTTCTTGATAAGGAAGAACTTGAGGCAGTAGACATAATGAGGAAAGCCCTTAACAGCCTTAAGACAGATGAAGCTGCAGAAAGAATACTTGACCTGTTCACCAAGACAAGAAATAATGATGAATTCGTAAAGACAATCATCAAGAACCGTTATGTATAAAAATATTATATATAAAATATAAAAGCTGCGTTTGTTAATTCGTATTAATATATGGAATATATGGAAGTTAAAAAATTGGTAAGTTTTTTGTAAGTTTTTAAAATTAGTACTTGCATTACATATATGTGTATGATACAATAACAAAGCTGTTTATCAAAATGATAAAAAGAAATAAGGATAAATCATATAAAGATATTGTAAAGAGGTGAAAGTAATGAGAGAAGGAATACATCCAGCATACTATCAGGCAAAGGTTGTTTGTAACTGTGGTAACGAATTCGTAACAGGTTCTACAAAGGAAGAAATTCACGTAGAAATTTGCTCAAAGTGCCATCCATTCTATACAGGACAGCAGAAGGCTACATCAGCTCGTGGACGTATTGATAAGTTCAACAGAAAGTATGGTGTTAATAACTAGTTATGAACATAAAGTTGAGGTTGTCAAGACCTCAACTTTTTTTTGCGCGAGTAACGATGAGAATAGGAATATATAATGCTGTGAATCCTGCTTGCAGGAATTCACGGTATTATATATTTCTATTCGAGGAGCACCGCGACAGTGACAGAAGCTTTTGCTTCTGGAACGGCATCGTTACGAGTTAGCCACAACGTAAACCGATCACCTACCGCTATAACGGCCCAAAGCTCTATAGCGAAGCGCTTAGAGCTTGTCCGGAGCACATCCAACAAACAGGCACTCTACAGCAAAGCGCATAGAGCTTGTCCGACAGGTCAATGAACAGGTGCTCTACAGCGAAGCGCCTAGAGCCCGTCCGTATATCTAAGCCCGTCCGGTTTACACACATTGTCCGCTAACCTCACCAATATTCCATCAAACAAATTGGAGGTCCAAACTATGAAACCATCAGGTATAGGTGGTCAGGCAGTCATCGAGGGGATTATGATGCGCAATAAAGACAAATACTCTATTGCCGTAAGAAAGCCTGACAATGAAATCGAAGTTACCGTTAGAGAAAGTAAGGTTCTTACTGAAAAACATAAATGGATGAGTTACCCTGTAATAAGAGGTGTAGTAAGTTTCATAGACTCACTCATAACAGGAATATCAACAATCAACTATTCGGCATCATTTTATGATGATCCAGATGAGCAGAAGAAGACCAAGGCTGATGAAATCGGCAAATCAATATTCAAAGACAAGTTTGAATCAGTACTTATGGCACTTACAGTTATAGTGTCAGTATTTCTTGCAGTTGGTTTATTTATGCTTCTGCCATACTATGTATCAAGACTTGTTAAAGGATACGTTGCTTCAAAGACACTTCTTAATCTTATAGAAGGCCTGGTCAGAGTTGCAATATTCATACTATATCTTGTTCTTATATCATTGATGAAAGATATTAAAAGGACATTTATGTATCATGGTGCTGAACACAAATGTATCAATTGCATTGAGAATGGTGCAAGGCTTACAGTAGAAAATGTTATGAACAGTTCAAGATACCATAAAAGATGTGGAACAAGCTTTTTATTTATAGTAATGTTTATAAGTGTTGTATTCTTCATTTTCATAAGAGTTGACAATACAGCACTACAGATTGTTATAAGACTGCTTTTAGTTCCTGTAATTGCAGGCGTATCTTATGAATTTATAAGATGGGCAGGACGTAATGATAATGGGTTTACAGTTGCTTTAAGCAGACCGGGAATGTGGCTTCAGAAGCTCACAACAAGAGAACCTGATGAGGATATGGTAGAAGTTGCCATAAAGGCAGTTGAGGAAGTATTTGACTGGGAAGCATTTTTGAAGGAATATTATCAGACTTCACTTGATATGGAAGCTGATATTAAGGCGGCAGAAGCCAAGCTTGCCCTGACAGGTGAATTAATACATAAGCCTAAGAAGACAAGAAAGATTGATGCCAGGGAAGTTGCTATGGCAGAAACTTTGAAATCTGTTGAAAGTAAGTCACTTGCAGGTTCGGATAAAGATAGTTCTAAGTCAGATACAGAAAATGGTAATTCTGACACATTAAATTCAGATACAGATGTTGTGAAGACTGATACAACTGATACAGGCAATGTTGAAGCTGAGCCAGACACAGTAAATGCTGTTGATGACACAGACAATGGCAATTCAGATGAGGATAATGCTAAGTCAGACAGTGAGGCATTACAGGAAAATGCAGAGTCAGATGATAAAGCACAAGAAAGCACAGAAGCTGATAATGAAACGTCACAGGAAAATGCCGATGATGATTTACCTGAGGGCTTTGAGATAGAAGACCACTACGAAACTGTTGAAAAAATCAAGACAGAAACTGGAAGCAAATATGCTTTTACAACAGAAAACGTTCAGGAAGATATTGACGAGTCTGAGAATATGTCTGTTGAAGAAGTAGAAGCAGCTTTCGAGATAGAAGAGACAGAACAGGAAGAAGAAAATATCAGTGCTGACGAAGTGCCATTATTTAAGCAGAGAGATAGAGAATAAGGTAGATATATGCAGTTAGATAATGTTAAGACTTTAAGGGATGCTGTTAATTATGGAAAACAGTTTCTTGAGGATTTCGGTATAGAAAATGCCCAGTATGATGCAACCGAGCTGCTATTGCTTGTGATGGGCATTAGTAGAACACAATATCTTATTAATTCAATGGATAAGATAGATAGTGGAAAGCTTGCAGAATACGCAGAACTTATTAATAAAAGGGCAGAGCATATTCCTTTACAGCACATTACCGGAATTGTGAATTTCTATGGCAGGGAATATAAGGTTAATGCCAATGTGCTTATTCCAAGGCAGGATACAGAAATTCTTGTAGAAGAAGTTATGAAGCTGACTAACTCTGAAAGCCGTGTGCTTGATATGTGTACAGGTTCAGGCTGTATAATTATATCACTTGCTGCATCAGGGCATACTTCTGAAAATGGAGCTGTTGCCATAGATATATCAGATGATGCACTAAAAGTAGCTGACTATAATAAAAAGTATAATAATGCAGATTATATTAAGCTTATAAAGAGTGATATGTTTAGTTCTTCGGAATGTGAGCAATATAAAAATGAGGATAACAGATTTGATGTTATAGTATCTAATCCACCATATATACCTACTAAAGATATAGATGAATTATCAGAGGAAGTAAGGCTGCACGACCCTGTGCTTGCACTAGATGGTGATACGGACGGTCTTAAATTCTACAAGGCGATAACTAAACAGTCTGTAAATTATTTAAAAGAAAATGGATATTTATGTTATGAAATAGGTTATAATCAGGCAGAAGATGTCCGTAATATAATGGAACAGTGCGGCTATTCTGGCATTAAGGTTATAAAAGATCTTGCAGGACTTGACAGAGTTGTAATTGGCAGGCTTAATAATATTAATTAATACCGTTAAACGGAGAAATGGAGAAATACAGCAATGAGTATGTTTGACAGATTAGAAGATACATTACGCCGTTATGAAGATGTAACAGCGGAACTTGGCAATCCGGATATTGTAACTGATCAGGACAAGTTCAGAAAATATATGAAAGAACAGAGCAATCTTGCACCTATCGTTGAAGCTTACACAGAATATAAGGCAAGCAAGCAGAATATAGAGGACAGTCTTCAGATGATAAGTGAAGAAAGTGATGAGGAACTTTTAGAGATGGCAAGAGAAGAGCTTGCTGACTCTAAGAAGAAGGTTGAAGAATTAGAGAAGAAGCTTAAAATATTACTTCTTCCTAAAGATCCTAATGATGATAAAGATATCGTGGTTGAAATCAGAGCTGGTGCAGGTGGAGAAGAAGCAGCACTTTTTGCCGCAGAACTTTTCCGTATGTACTCACACTATGCAGATACTAAGGGCTGGAAGATAGAAGTAGTTAATGCTGATGAAACTGGTATCGGCGGTATGAAGGAAGTAGAATTTATGGTTAAGGGACAGGGTGCATACTCTGTTATGAAGTACGAAAGTGGTGTACACAGAGTACAGAGAGTTCCTGTAACAGAATCTAACGGAAGAATTCAGACTTCGACAGCTTCTGTAGCAGTTATGCCAGAGGCAGAGGAAGTTGATATCCAGATAGATGATAAGGATATCCGTATTGATGTTATGCGTGCCTCAGGTAATGGTGGACAGTGTGTCAACACAACTGACTCAGCAGTCCGTCTTACTCATTATCCTACAGGTATAGTTATCTACTCACAGACAGAAAAGTCACAGATACAGAACAAAGAAAAGGCTTTCGCACTCTTAAGGGCTAAGTTATATGACCTTGAAACACAGAAAGCACACGATGCAGAAGCAGATGCAAGAAGAAGCCAGATAGGTACTGGAGACAGAGCTGAGAAGATAAGAACTTACAACTTCCCACAGGGACGTGTAACAGACCATAGAATAGGTCTTACACTTTATAAGCTTGATAAGATTATGAATGGTGATATTCAGGAAATTATCGATGCCTGCATAGCAGCCGACCAGGCGGCTAAGCTTGCTAAGATGGGTGAGGAATAAAATATATAATAACAAGTTGTAATATATGCAGTAATTGCAGTTGTGTCTATGGGTGTAATCGTGTTTGTAAAAAGACGTAAGACAGCTTAATTGAAACACATCTATTCACATATATATGAATATATATTTATAAATGTATATCAGACCAGTAAATTCTTAGTAGTTTACTGGTCTTTTTATATTTAGTAAAATGTAATTGTAAATATAAAAAGTAAATGATATGATAATAAAAATAAGAGCTTATATCTCAAAATATTTTTAAAAGTATATAAAGATTATGATTATTTAGAATAGATTATGTAATTTGATATATGAGTATAGATTTATTATGTATCAGGTAAGATAGGAGTGCAGAATATATTACAATGGTTTGTAGTTTATCAGAAATAATGACCTAATTTTACTTATAAAGTTTAAAATGATTTTAATATTAAGGAATTTATATTTAATATTTTAACACATTAATATTTATAAAAAAGAGAATAATATATTTTGGAGGAGATAATTAACTAATGAATAAAAAAGATATATTTAATGTTCAGATAGAAAAGCAAGTTTTAGTAGCAAAAAAAATAAAAGAAGAAATGGGTAAAATGAATATCGAAGATTGTGAAGAAAAATTTTGTTTAATTAAGGAAATTATGATTTATAATGAACAAAATAAAGCTCGTAAAGCCTTAAAAGATTTATTTAGTGATTATATAAAAAGTGCAACTGACTGGATTAGGTATATAATAACTTTTATGCTAGGTATTCTTTCATCATTAATTATTAGTGATACAACAAATTCAAATATAAAAATATATGTTTTTGCATTTGCTTTAATGGGAGTTTTTATAGATGTTATGAGAAACTCTTTACAAGATACGAAGACTTTCACAGTAGGAATTATTGAAAATATGACGTATCAAAGATATTTATTTTTGATAAAAGCAGATATTGCCATATCAGCACAACAATGATTATATAAAATTATCAGCTGGAATATAAAGAGTAAATCATTTACAATTTATTTAACGAAAAAATATAATAATATAAAAAAGGACTGACAGAAATGTTATATATCCTGTTATTGGACTATCAAGTGGAAAGAATACATAGCATAATGTCAGACCTTTTTGCATTATTATATATTAATTATTGTATATTAATTATTGTATATTAAATGAGACTTATCGTACAAAGTGGCTATATTAAATAATTACAATATTAGCACAATCCATATCTTCGCCAAGATTGTATACACGACCGCTTGTTATGCCGACTACAGTAGGGCGCAGTATATAGCTGTTGTTGTTGCTTACAACCTTGGCTTTCTCGCCATTGCTTAATTCCACGATTGAGTCAACAGGGTACAGAATAATACTCTCAAGAAAGCTTTTCATAGCCTTGATGTCAAGCTCCTCTGTCATAGACATAATAAGCTCGATTGCATCTTTCTGGGAAAATGCTTTCTTGTAAGGACGTTCTGTGACAAGTGCATCATATATATCGGCAACTGCAAGTATTCTTGCATAAGGAGTTATTCTTGGAGCGTCAAATCCAAGAGGGTATCCATTGCCGTTAATCTTTTCATGGTGCTGTAGGACAGCCATACATATATCGTTATTAAATTCATTACGTTCCTGTAACATATGGTATCCAAATACAGAGTGCTGTTTCATAACAGCGAATTCTTCATCTGTAAGTCTGGCAGGTTTGTTAAGTATTGAAGCTGGTACTTTAGTCTTTCCGATATCGTGTAGAAGTCCGGATACACCAAGCTCATATATCTGCTTATCAGGCAGACACTGTTGTTTGCCGATAATCATAGCCATAGTTGCCACGTCAACACTGTGCTTGAAAGTGTATTCATCACTTGTCTTGAGTGTGCTTATATCAATTGCTATTGCATTGTTGGCATTAATAGCGTCCATCAGGTTAGAAGCGATGCTGTCAGCAGTGTCTGAGAGTTTTTCAGATTCTGTGTTAGCATATATGTATTGAATTCCTTCAGCGACACGGTTCTTGACACTGTCAGAAAGCTTTACCTTGGCAGGGTCATCTTTGTGGAGTCGTTCAATATGTTTCTTAGCCTCAGGAGTTATCATCTGCTCGATATTATCAGGTTCAGGTTCACCCTCCTGTATGTATACGTTCATAATGCCCATTCGTAAAAGAGAGTCAATTACATAATCGTCAAGAATAGAACCTCTCATAACGAGGTTTCGTCCTGTACGGTCCAGAATTGTCTGGTCAAGCTTCATTCCTGGTTTAAGCTGCCTGGTTCTCATAAAATGTCTAGTAATCATATTACTCCCCAATTCCTAATATAAATACTTAATTAAATGTCAAATCTTAGCTTAGTATGAGTTTATTATACAATAGAATACCTGTGTTTTCTATAGAAGCAGTTCATTAATTTTCCACAAATTTTCCATTATTCAATCACAAATTTTAGTTAACATATGTTCAAACAAAAATATCTAAGTAAAAACAAACAATTTTTACATAGAAACGGAGGATTACAATGAGAAAAAAGATTAGTGCAAAAATACTTGTGCTTGTTGGCGTATTGTTCGCGGCAGGTGCGGCAGGAATAATAATGGGAATGATACTTATTAACAGTATGAATGATAAGAGCCAGAATATATCCAATGAGTGTATGCAGGCAGTAACATTGATGGCAGATACACAGACATCAATTGAAAAGGTGCAGAAATATGCCAACAGCTCGGCAGCATTCAGAATGCAGAGCCGTGTTAATGGCGGCAGTAATAACAATACAGCAGGCAGTAACAGTGATAATAGTGGAAATAATATAACTGATAACAACAGTAATAATGCTGGTGGCAACACACAGCCAGCAGGAGCTGCTGATAACAGTGCAGGACAGTCGGGAACAGATACAGCAAAGCAGGGTATGGCACAACAGTCAGGTGATACTAAGGATAATGCTACAGATATGCAGGAAAATATGGAGAATGTAATTCAGACATTGACAGATACATTTGATGAGCTTGAAGCTGTAATTAATAAGTTCGGCAATGCAGAGGTTCTTGAAGGACTTAGTGAATATAAAGAAGTATATGATGAATACAGCAGTAAAATCCAGTCAATCTTAAGTGGTGACAGTTCAAGTATGGATGATTTCTTTGAGCTTACAGCTGAAGGTAATGATGGCATAACAACTAAGCTTGAAAATGCGGCAGATAACCTTAACGCTTTAATAAGTGCACAGGTAAGCAGTGCCTCAGATGAACTTAACAGCCAGTATTCTTTATCAGTAAAAGCATTTTCTGCAATACTTGTAGTTATGATTATTATGGGTGTGGCAATTACTTTAATGATATTTGCAATTATAAGACCTCTAAAGTCAGCAAGCAGCCAGCTTAATAATATCATAGAAGATATTGAGGATAATAATGGCAACCTTACAGCAAGAATTAATGTTATGTCGGATGATGAAATTGGCATATTGGTAGACGGAATTAATATATTTATTGAGAAGTTACAGCTCATAATGAAGGAAATTAATGTACAGTCTGAGGTGCTTAGGACATCATCAGATAATATGAACTTACAGGTGGCAGATGTTAATAACAATGCTAATGAGGTATCAGCGGCAATGCAGCAGATGGCGGCTTCTATGCAGGAAGTGTCTGCAACAGTAGAACAGATTAATGCAGGTGCAGATAATATATTTGAGGCAATTGTCAATGTCAATGAGCAGATAGAACAGGGCAATAAGATAACTGGTGATATACAGAACAAATCCGTTAAATATATGCAGGATACTAATCGTGGCAGGGAAGCAGCTAATGCTATGGTACAGAATATAAGAGAAGGACTTACAGGTTCTATTGAGAACAGCCGTCAGGTTGAAAGAATACAGCAGCTTACTGATGATATTTTAAATATATCATCACAGACTAATATGCTTGCACTTAATGCAAGCATAGAGGCGGCAAGAGCCGGAGAAGCAGGAAGGGGATT
>UMDD01006056.1_pt1 | contig 17808 bp, 8 predicted proteins | sample 1964401 | NCBI WGS metagenome assembly UMDD01 (sample SAMEA4835985, study PRJEB28245) | human gut metagenome | biome: gut microbiome; material: fecal sample | place: Denmark | collected 2008
AAGACTTTGAGGAATTTGGTTTAATAGCTTGGAACTTAATAGGAAACAAAAATGTAAGATTATATAGATACTGCACTAAGATAGAATGTCCAGATTATACAGTAGAACTTCCCTGTAATTGTGACATTATCGAAGCAGTTACTTATGCTTCAGAAGATTGGAAGTATGTGACTAACTATTCTCCTAATGGAGATTACACTTCCCAATTTGTAGAAAACTACATAGAAGGAAGAAAAATGTATGAAGACCCTTTATATATGAGTGGTAAATATGCGAAGTTTGAAAGAGTTGGAGATACTCTTTACTTTGATAAAAACTATGGAACTGTATATATTCTTTATAAAGGAGTTATACTAGATGATGAAGGTCTTCCTATGTTATCAGAAAAAGAAAGTTTAGCTATTGCAACATTTGTTGCTTATAGAAAGAAATATAAAGAAGGATTAATGACTAACAATGCAAATATCCTTCAGACAGCACAATTAATGCTACAAAATTGGCTTAAGTATTGTGATGCTGCTAGAGTTCCAGAATATCTAAATCAAAATGAAATGAATGATATACTGGATGCTAAAACAAACTGGAATAGAAAAAGACACAATTTCTCATATAAACCTGTTTAACAATTATGAACTATGCTACTGGATGTGCGTTCAACATGGACGAAATGTTTATGAATTTTCCATACGACAAATTGGAAATGTCATGTGAAGATTGTAAGAAAATAAATAAAGACCCCCACAGGGATGTATTAGTAAAGAAAATATTTAGAGAGTGTGTAAAGGAAGTATTAAATGACATTGTTGATAATAATGTTACTTTTATACTTCCTACACATGGAAGATTTGCAGAAATGCATGTTAAAAGAACATATGGAGAAGACTTTAAAAGGGCAAGAAGAAGCGGTAAATGGAGAGATGTTGATTTTTTATCATCTGGATTCTCTGGAAACGAAATAGTTCTCAATATAAAAAGTGGAAACTTTATAAAGTCTAAGACTGTGTATGTTGATAAAAATATAAAGAACAAGATTACAGAGAATACTAATAAAGGTAAACAATACTGTTAAATTATGCAACTGAAAGAAATTAAAGATTACTACGAATCACTTTGTGAAAAGTTTCCAGATGTTCCAGAAAAGGACATTAAAAGAATTTTGAACTATGGTTGGAAATCACTATATTTGCATAATCTTTACGGTGGAGATACTTTAATAACTGATGATTCGTTGTGGTGCTATATAGGAACACTTAGAAGGGATTCTGTAAAACACTTTGAATACTACATCAAGAAATTAACTGTAAAGCTGCGGGTTCTCTACAAGCGCAAGAATATACAATGGGATGGATATTACTATTTCGCACTTACTGATTCTCAATATGAAGATTTTCTCAAACAACACAATACCAAAGGAAGGAAAAAGAAAATATTTAACTATGGGAATCAAATTCTCTATCAGATACTCGATGAGTGCAAGATAAGAGAATATAACAGAAGGTATATATTCAGAGTTCCCTTTATTACTCTTGTAGGAAATGTTGCTTATAGGGAAAACTTCACATCTAAGGATGCAGAGTTAATTATAACTAGAGAACCATTAAAATTTAAAGATATATTAACATACAATAATAATTATGAATTTTTGTAAGCATGAGTAAACAGGAAACAGTTAATACGTTTGATGGTGGTCTTGTAATGGACTTAAATCCTATGACTACACCCAACAATGTTGTAACTGACTGCCTTAATTCTACTATGATTACCTATGATGGGAATGAATTTATTCTACAAAATGACATGGGTAATGGAAGAGTGGAAACTGCCAAATTGGATGCAGGATATATTCCCGTAGGTATTAAAGAATATGGCGGAATTATATATGTTGCATCTGTAAATCCTCTTACTAATAAATGCCAACTTGGCTCATTTCCTTCTCCAGAAAGAAATTTCACTACTGATGAAATATCTAAAAGTCCTATAGTTTTACAAACATCAGACTTCTTCACTAAAGGTCTGAATACAATGTATGTAAGAAAGGAATTACTAGACGGAGAAGATAATAAGTTAAGACCTGGAGATAAATTTATTATAGGAAGTACTGGAATCAATGACAGTTTAAACAACATACTATCAGATTATAAAACAAAGGGAAAAAGAATATTAAGACTTCATTTGGCTATACTGGACGATGATAATAACATATCCTATATAGAAGATGAAGTAAATAGTGTGGATGGATATTGGATATATCCTCTTACAGGAAATGAGGTGGATGATGCAGAATTACTTGCAGGACAAAATCCAAAATATCCATATAACGTATATAAAAATAAGGTATCAGGAAAACTTCTTTTAATTGCCGAACTTGAAACTCCAAAGACTTTTAATACATCAGTCGATGTTTATAAGGTTGAGGACAATAAAGTTAGTATGGTTGTTCCTATATCTTGGGATGAAGACGAGGAAGAAAAAGCTAAACTTCTTGGAGTTAAAGTAGAATGTGAACATGAAGGAGAAGAAAGTCTTACAAGATTTGTCGACTTCAATGGTGCAAACTACGAATTTAAAATAGAAGATTTAATAAAGGATGATAAGTTATTTACTTATGCGTTTACTCCCTATACTTCATTCGGAACAATAGATTATCTTTCCAAAAGAGGTTCAATGAATCTTAGCTATATAGGAACTGGAAAGATAGATTTAGTTGAGTGGAGATATTATGTAGACCAAAACTCCATTTCGATTTCGTGGGGTCTTGAAGCATATCCGAGATATGGATATCAAATCACAGAAGTGAATATGGACTTTCGTGATGTTACCGACCCTAGTACAGAAAATACCTATAGAACAAGACAAAGAAGGTCATACAATGGAAACTTTACAGAGTATATAACATTTGATGAATCTAATGTATACTTTGATAATTCTCATATGTCTCTTAAGAAAGGAAAACTATATGTAGTTAGAATAGAAGCTGTAAGTAGTAATACTTTAGACCCAACTAATAAAATATCTAATATTACATATAGACTAATGTACACTTCAAGTACATTCAATGAATCGTTTATTGCAAATCAAGTTGATGATTTCTCTTCCTTAGAGGTTAAGTGCGATTTGGATATCTCAGTAAACCAAAAAATAGGAGAAAGGACATCAAGTTCTGTTACTCTCTCTACAGATTTAGTGAAGGATTCTGGAGAAACTACTCCAAAGGATTTGATGTCATATATTTATACTTCATTTACAGAACATCAAGAAATTAAAGCAATTCCAATTCTTAAGAAGAACAGTGATAAAAATTTCTTTATCGGAGATATTGGAGAATCTGATGTAGCCCTCGACATTACTGTTACATCTAAAGGAATTGATGTTACTGACTATGAACCTAAATTAGTAGGCTCTACTGGATTGGAAGATTATTATAATTCAATTCTTCCAAATGTTGGAGAAGGAACTGTTATTGATAGTAGTAGCATAACTCGTAATGATTTGTTACAAGATGATTCAATGAAATTTGAAGTTGTAGGAAGTGCAAAAGATGGAACATGGGTAGGAACACTCAAGGGTTCTAATGTGAAAAAAATAACTAGTGATTTAAAATATACTAGAGAATCTGGAAGTGTTAGGCGGATTGCTCCTTACATGGACTTAGAAAATTTCAGACAATCAGACATTGGTGCATTATTTGGACATGAAATTAGTATTCCTACTGCTGCGTCTCCTCACTTCCACTTCAATAAAATGATTGCAATGATTTCTGGTAGAAAAAAGAAAAGTAGTTCTCAAAGATATCGCTCTGGAGTGGCTACATATAGTAGTGGTTGGTCTTTAACTGACGTTACTTCAGGTAAAGATACTCACTATGCAGGAGACTTACCAGACAACAACACAGGATTTACCAACGATTTCTACGCTTGTATGAATAATGGTTATTCTGGAAGACCAATCTTTGCAGTTCTTAGAGGATGTGGTAGAGACGAAGACGGTAATGGTCGTTTGAAGGTATTAAATAACTATAATCTAAGTTGGCCTTATCCTATGGACGGAAATCTATGGAGACAATACCAAGAACCCGATTATGGTGGATGGGACTTAGATTGTAATAGATGGTCATTTATTCTTTGGAAAACCACTGACTCTGACAAATATGTAGCTTTAAATGCTTGTATGTGTATAGATAATTGGGACGGAAGAGGAGGTATATATTTACTTGATAAATTAATGCTATTCCTGTCTCAACTATATGTTGCCCAAGATAGAGAATATTCATCAGAAAAATATATTCCAGATAATATCTATTATCAGAATAATTTTAAATCAGCATATAGATATACAATCAATGCTGAACCTAGTGGAACAGAAGATACTAAAGTATTAAATATTATTAGTGAAGGAAAAAGAATTGATGCCGACGCAATTAATAGTATAATTACTGATTTCAATGATGTTGCTTCTGAAAAGGTCATTGTGGCAGGGCTTCCTTCTTTAAATAATATCAACTATATTGTAGGATTAGACAGACTGATTTCTCAAGACTATTCTACAACAGTTACTACTCCAAGCGCAGACTCTTTATTAATAAGATACACTACTGCCGGAGAAGGTGGCTTTACAGGTCTTGGAGCTGTTAGCCCTAATGGAGATATTTATGAAGCTACATTAAATGGAGAACCTTTTTCAGAAGGAAGGATTTATTGGATGGATAGAACTGCCGGAAAACAAGGATTCTACAGTATTCAAGAAAAGCCTTTTACTCTTTATAGAGATTCATTCTCTGTAGATAGTAATACTGGTAAAATTACTGTTAATAGAACTAGTACAGTAGATGTAGCATCTAATAATTATTCATCCTTAGGAAACATTCTAACTTTACAAAGTACAGAAACTGGAAAACCAAATATATTAGTTAATCGAGCATCATTAGGAGTAGCTGGAGCTACAAGAAGAATTTCTAGTTATAGTGATGATGATTGGTTTAATATATATCAAATAAAAATAAGTAGTGACTTAGCTATTTGCGGATGAAGATAACATATAACAATACAGAGGTAACTGAATTTACTAAGCAATTTGAGCTTGCTGATTTCCGTTTAGATTTTCAGTTATCTCTTAAAAAAATCAATACAAAGGGTAGAATAGTCTATGAATATAATCCGTTTAGAAACTACAGACTTCCTGATGGAACTCTAAATGATTTTGATACGGAAGAACTTGGATTTGATATTAATAATCCAGTATCCATAATTACTCAACCTTCGTATGACGGTTCTGTCAATCTAATATTGAATGACAATAAGAACATTCCGAGATTAATAAACTCAAGATTCTCTGTACGAGAATTAAATACATATGAAGTAGTTGATAGGTCTGGAAGTAATGATACTAACATTTACGACCAAGGAGAACAATTCAATATTGACACTTCTCTTTATAAAAGAACTACAGCTATTCCTAAGCTAGATTTTGGTGGAGTATTTCCAGGCGGAGATTTAGATGTCGGAAATTATGTATTTTATTTTAAATTCTCTGATGCAGATGGAAACGAAACAGATTTTGTGGCTGAGTCAGGAATTGTATCTGTATTTATTGGCACTTCCCCACAATCTATTAGAAGTGGACTGAGAAATGAAAACAGTCATAAATACACCCAGTTTGTTCTTAGAAATATTGATTCTGCATATAACTATGTGACTGTTTACTATACTAAAAGTACTTCTGATGCAAACCAGTCAGAGGTTACATCAGCACATAAGATTGATAAGAAATATCTTATTAGAGGTGATGCTTCTGTAATTCTTATTAATGGAAGTGAAAACACTATTGATATTTCGCTTGATGAAATTAATATGCAGTATAATATCGTAGATAGAGTTAAAGCTCAAGCTGCTTGTCAAAATATGCTGTTCTTAGGAAATGTAAATAAACCTAAAATAGATTATACTGAATTAGCTGACTTATCTTTAAGATTTACTCCATATCTTAACACTTCTAAGAAGATAGAAGATGTAGGAACATCTTACGATACTGCCGCTGGATACTATAATCCTAACAATATATATCATTTCTTAGGATATTGGCCAAATGAAATTTATAGACTTGGCATAGTATATATTCTTAAAGATAATTCACTATCTCCTGTATTTAACATAAGAGGTAGGGATGAAATTCCTACATATACAAGTGGAATTTACACTGATACTCCCTTATATGATGCCCAAGGAAAGAGAAACTATATTTCAATAAATGAAAGTGATTACACTATTTCATCTAATGGTTATATAGAAAACTCAATGGGGGTTTGTAGATTTATAAATGAATCTGATACTAATACTGATAAGATAGCTTATGGTATAGATATTAGAATTATGCAGGAATCTAATGAGGTAATGGAAGAATTGAAGAAGTACATTAAAGGATTCTTCTTTGTAAGACAGAAAAGAATACCTACTGTACTTTGTCAGGCACTTACTATCGGATTGGATAGACAAAGCCACTTACCTACCGTTCCAGTTAATTTGGAAAAGGTAACCAATAGAAGCCTTACTGCCGAAGAAAAACAGGAAAATTTTATCTTAGAAAGGTTTGTGAATGATGATAGGACTTTAGATAGTGACTTCGTATCTAGACTTTATAAAATGAAGAAGTCTGGAATATTGCAGAAGGCAGCTATCTGCCCAGAGTACGAATTAAGAGCACCCTATTTCAATCAATTATTTACAGGAGAAGATTTTCCTGTTGGGGAAGCAGATTGTCAACCAACGGAAGAATATTTCGACTGTGAGTATATAAATAACCGACATTTATATATACCTGCATATAAGAGCAACATAGGAGAATCCAAAAATCTATCTCATAAGGTTAACATTATAGCAGTAGGTGATGATGTAGAACTTGTATCCAATGGAAATCAAAAATTCTCTTCAAGAGCTGGTTCTGCAGAAGAAGCATATAAATTTGAATATGCATATAAAGAAAATAAAGTTAAAACTGCATCTAATCTAATAAGAGGAGCCTATGGCCCGTACCTCGGAATAGACAATTTCGAGAGAGTCATGAAGCTAATAAATATCTATATTCCAGAATATGATGTAGGTAAAAATAAAACATATTTTGATGTAAGGTATAGCGATAAATCTTCTTACTATGCTATTAGTGATAGGATTGATATTGAAGAATTTAATAGTTCTGTAACTTGCTATAGAGGTGATTGTTACATTTGCCAATATACTCACAGAATGAATAGAAACTTCCAAGACCCATCAGCTCCTACTAATGATGAAATTGTTGACATTAATACTTGGAAGAATAATTATGATGTTAATAATAGTGAAACAAACGCCAAGATAAATCGAGGAGATGTTAATGCTATTCAACTAGGACACTGGGTTACATTTAAGGTAAGGTCAAGTATTAACTTAAGTATTAGAGACTTAGATTATTCTTACCCAGCAGAAGAGGGATTGGTCGGACATCCAAGAGTATTCTATCCTTTATATGCTCAAAACGTAGAGGGCTCATACAAAACTCCTGAATCTTTTGTAACAAATGCGGGAATAAGTTCAACAACATCTGATAAATATTACTTTGAGTTGCCCAATGTTCCTTATATAAAGAATAATTATGAAACTAGGATTCTATATTCTAATATACATGTAACAGATGCATTTAAGAATGGATTTAGAGAATTTAAGTTCACTAACTACAGAGATTATCCAAAAACTTATGGTTCAATTATAAAAATGATTGAGTTGTTTGGTAATATCCTATGCGTTTTTGAACATGGTGTTGCTCTAATTCCAGTAAACGAAAGAGTAGAATCGGGAGATGGCATAGGTGGAAACGTCTTCATAAACACCTCTAATGTGCTGCCAGAGAACCCAAGAGTACTGTCGGATACATTCGGTACCCAGTGGCCGGAAAGTGTCATCAAGACCCCATATTTCGTTTATGGAGTAGATACAGTAGGAAAGAAAGTTTGGAGGACTAATGGGCAGGAATTCGAGATAATCTCGGATTTCAAAATACAACAATTCTTAAATGAGAATATTACCCTTACAGAAAGAGAACTCACTCCAATAATTGGAATTAGAAATGTGAAAACTCACTACAATAGATTCAAACAAGATGTAATGTTTACATTCTACGATAATCTTTATGGATTTGAAGAGAAAGTTTGGAATATTTGTTATAATGAGATTCTACAAAAGTGGATGACATTCTATTCATGGGTTCCATCATATTCTGAAAACATAGATAATATGTATTTCAGTTTTGATAGAAACACTTCCAAACAGGCAGCTAAGATGTGGGCATCTACGCATGGAGAATATATTTATACAGACACATTCTTAATCGAAGATGATAGTCCTGTAAGGTTGTTCTTTAGAGAAGATAAGAAACCTTCAACGTTTGAGTTAACTGTTAACTTCAGTATTGAGAGAGATAATCTAGGAAATTATAAACGCTTTATCTTAGATGGGGACACAATTAAATACAATACTACAGATTATGGAAAACCTGATGGAATTTACTTATTAAACGTAAGAGCTAATTTGGAATATCCTACTGGAGGTTCTCCTGCAATACAGGAATATATAGATTCTTATAAGAGTTACGCCACCGTCAATGCTGGATACTATGATTTAGTTATAGCTTTATGTACTAAAGAATATAGAGACCATTTAACTACTTCATTTTGGAAACACGGAACAGCAGGAATAATTGATATTTCTGACCCGTTAAAGCCATGTATGTGGTATGGTAAACAACATCCATTTGAATTTGAAGTTGTAGTATTAGATAACCCATCGGTTCATAAATTATTTGAGAACCTAGTAGTATTATCAAATAATGTTGCCCCAGAGTCATTCCATTATGAGATAACTGGAGATGTTTATGATTTCGCTGATGATAAGAAGAACATGTATTTCAGACAGGAAGCTACTAAGAACTTATATCAATATAATGGTTCAGATATTTTATTTAATAAGAATTACTTAAAAATAAAACCTGAACAAAGAGACATATTAGGCTCTAAATCTTTATATAAAGAAAGGTCTACAATGTTCCCGTTATATTATACAAGAGTAGATACTGTTAATGAGATAGAGGATTATTATCAAGCAGTAACAGCTCCCAATAAAGATTATCAAAGCTTATCAGGTTCTGAAATAGTATATGATGAAAAAACAAATACATTTAAGATACTTACTCACGTTAAGGGATGTCCATTTAAAGGAATGTATAAGCAGAGATGTAAAGAGTCTGACCCAGGAGCTATAATTGATGATTCAGTTCCATATCCATATATATGGGCACAGTATGGAAGACTTAGAGGAAACATGGACTTTATTGAAGATAATTGGTACATACAAATTCCTCCAATAAATTTCTATCAGAAAAATGAATTACAATGGAAGGTTGGAAAAGAAGGAGCTTGGTATCCACCTCTTAATTTAGTAAATAATCCTTTACCAAGTGACATGCCAATCTTAGAAATAAAGGATAAGAATGACATTCCAGAAGACCTAGTTAGATTAGGTTACGATGTCAATGCTGATTCTTTCGACACAACTAAATGGGAGACCATTAGTAATCATAGAAAAGAATCTAAGATAAAGGATAAAGTTATGAAGGTAAAAATTAGATATACTGGTGATGAGTTAGTGTATATAACTGCATTAAAAACAATATATAATATAAGTTACGCATGAGAAAATATGATATAGGAGGATTAACAGTAATGCCACCATTGCCAGCAATTAATCCTCCACAATTTAGTATAACTAATAAGATAGGGCCCTCAAAACTTCCTTCTATGGATTTCTCCTCTACTACTAAATCTAGTGGGGGAGGATTCTTCAAAGGAATGGGTGGTATGGGTTCTCTAGGTAACATGGCTAGCACAGTAAGTAGTTTAATTCCTCAAACAGAACAATCTGGGCTTACTACTGGGCTTAATGCCGGTTATGATGCAGCTGCCAATGCAGTCAGTGCCATTCCTGGAGTTGGAACAATTATTGGTGGAGCAATGAAGATAGGGGGAATGTTATCAGACGGATTAACTGCTCTTGGAGTAGGAACTGACCAAATGACTACCACTGATAAAATTCTAGATAGTAAATTCATGAAATTAACTCCAATAGGTCTTATTAATTCCTTTGGAGCTAAGAAAGCAGATACTATCAATAAAGATAATGAAACTTTCGAACAAGTTGGAAGCTCATATACTGGAACAGAAGGACAAGTTGATGATGCTACTAAGAAGAGTGGGAAAAAATATGGGCTGTTGAGTGGCAGGGGAAGAAAGAAGGCTAATGCCGAAATTGCAGAAGCCAAAAGAAAACAAAATATAGTTGCAGGTATAGCGGATGAAGCTAGCGATGCGTTTGCAAACCAAAGAGGCTCAATGGATATGCTAAACACAAGAAATTTATTAAATATGAGTGGTGGATATAGACAGAGAGGTTCTTATATCGGAAGAAATGGATTAAAACTTCCATCTGCTGAAGAAATGCAAAGAGCTGTTGAGACTGTTGCAAGAATTAGACAGCAAAAGAAAGAAGCTCCTAAAACTATAGAAGAGTTTAAAGAAGGAGGAAAAATGAATGTAATTCCAGAGGGAGCTTTACATGCTCATAAACACCACATGGATGTTGATGGAATTACACCTAAAGGAATTGCAGTAGTAACTCAAGAAGAAGGCGGAGTAGTTCAGCACGCAGAAATTGAAAGGAATGAAATTATCTTTACTAAAGAGGTAACAGAAGAATTAGAACGTCTTTATAAAGATGGTAGTGATGAAGCTGCAATACAAGCTGGAAAATTAATTGCAAAACAAATAATTGAAAATACTCAAGATAACACAGGATTAATCTCGGAGGTACAGGTATGAAAATAGAAATAGGAGATAAAGAATATAACGTAGAGGTTGCAAGAACCGAAGAAGAAAAGATTAAAGGTTTGCAAGAAAAGGAATCTTTAGGAGAAAATGAGGGAATGTTATTTATATATGACGAACCCCAAGAATTAGCCTTTTGGATGAAAGATACTGCAATTCCTTTAGATATAGTATTTATTGATGAAGATGGGGAAGTAATCTCTGTTCAACAAGGTCAGCCCTACGATGAAACTTTATTAGAAGAAGATGGAGTTATGTATGTTCTCGAGGTTAATCAAAACTCTGGTATTCAACCTGGAGATGAACTTGATATAGAAGAGGACGATGATGACAAACAGCCAGTTATGAAAGTGCTGGCTCCAGACGGTTCCACTCAAATGGAACTTGAAGGTGGAGAGAGAATTTTTAGTAGAAAAAATACTAAAACACTTATCAAAATGGCTAAACGAGCATATTCTTCGGAATTAGATAAGGATTATAAAGCCTTAGGAAAGAAAGTTTTTAAATACTTACATATACAGGACACAAATACTCCAGAATACGTAGATACTCCAAAGAGTAAAGAAGATTAACTATTTTAAATGAACTAAACGTATAAATACTAAATTAATGGATTATTATTTTGATATGTCCATAAATATTGCTAATTTTGTCAAGTATTTAAGTATTTAACGTTAAAACTAAAGAATTATGAAATTAGAACCTAAAGTAAAGAAATTTCAGGAAGGCGGAGCAGCTCCAGCACCTGCTGCTGAACCAATGCCAGCTGAACAAGGTGCAGCACCAGAACAAGGTGGAGGAGAAGGCGACCCATTGATGCAATTAGCTCAAATGGCTGCAGAAGCACTACAAAGTGGTGATTGTAATACAGCTCTAGCTGTATGTGAAGGATTTATGCAACTCGTTCAAGAAGCATCACAAGGACAAGGCGGAGAAGCAGCTCCTCAAGGTGAACCCGTCTATAAAAGAGGTGGAACCTTAGTCAGAAGAGTATAAGAGTAGAAGTTAGAAAGGAGTGTACAAGATTTATGTATGCTCCTTTTTTATTATAAATGTAAAACACATGTCACAGGCGATTAAAAAATTATCAAACGGTGGAGGTGTCTCACAAACTGAACAGAAACCAAAAGAAGAAACTCCTCAAGTAAGAACATTTAAACTTGGAGAGAGAGAAATTGAAACAGGCTCTTTATTAAGAAATGCTGACTCAAATTTAGAATCATACCTTGAAAGTACAGGTTGGAGTTCTAAAAAGAAGAACGCTTTCAGAGAAACTTATGGTAAATACCTGCAAGGAATTAACTCTGGAACAATCTCTTCTAGAGATGTAGGAAGAAATTGGATTGACTCCACTGGACAATTAACAAATACTTCTGGAAAGGGATTCGATGCTAATGGAGCCGTGGCACATTACCTGGACTCAATAGCAGATGCTATTCCAGATTATGTAAAAGAAGAGAAAGTTCAACCTACTGTTACTAAGAAATCACTTAATTTTAGTGCAGGACTAAATAAGTCACTGCTTGATAAATTCTTCGGAGGAAATAGATACAATCAATCAGTTTGGTATAGTAGAGACGCTTTAGATGAAACTACGAAGAAAAGAGGGATAACCAATAGATTAAAAGATTTTTCAAGTCAATTTAACTCTTACGCTGATTCATTATTAAATGACCCTGAGTTTGATACTAAGTATGATTTATCAAATACAGCCTTTAAGAACAAGGATGAGTTTAGAAACAAAATAGAACAGGCTAAAGCAGCTCTGTCTAATGATAAATTCGGAGATGATGATTGGAGAGCTTTGGCAGAACTTGGAATAGACCCAGAAGGTTACAGAGGTTGGTTTGGAGATGTTGATGATGCAACAGCACAGCAACAAGCAGTAAAGAAAGATAATTATAAAGGAACTCCACTAGAGGATTTATCTAAAGCAAATACTAAACTTACAGATGCTGGATTCTTGGCTAGAACTGATGAAAAAGGTAACATATTTTATTTAAATCCAGACGGTACAGAAATTAAGAATGGAGTTATTGGAGAAGAATTTAACCCCAAGACCGATTCTTTAGCAGGTTGGTTTAGAGTAAATGGAAACATTTATAACCCAAGCGAATATGCTAATTGGAGTCCAGAAGTAAAGAACGCTTATAATATTATCCTTAATGAACAGGATGATAAATATATATACGATGACCCTATTTACGGGGAACTTAAAGATAAATACGGATATTCTCATGTAGCAGATGCTTCTCTATTCTTCGATAATTTCAATGGAGAATTAGTAAAAGCATATACAAGACCTACTGTTGAGAATCCTACTGGTTCTAAATCTCAATACTTCCTTAATAAGAATGGTAAGTTTACTCCAGTAAATGTTACCTATAATGATATTTTGGGAGAATGGGTTGCTAATGGTAATGGCACAACCATTAGATTAGGAAAACAAAGAGAAGCCGGTACACAACCAATTTCTGGAAGTGATGCAAAAGTAGGATTTAATAAAGTAAGACAATTTACCTTTAGTGGTAAAGATGCCTATACACAAGACAATATCTTAGGTTTATTAAGAAGACTTGGAGATAATCCTAATCTTGCCAATGATGCAAGATATAGAAGTTTTATTCAAGGACTTTTCTTACCCGGTTTATTAGATTCAATGAAATCAGAAGAGGGAATACCCCTAACTGACCTTATTAAAGAGGGAAGAATTGACTTTAGACTACTTCCAAATGAGACTAAGAGAGGATTAAGAATCCTTAGAGATAGTCAGGGTAGAGTTACTAACCTTACATTTGACACAGGAGATGGGCCTCACAGTTCAGGTTCTCCATTAGGTGGAACAGGTTGGAAAGGATTTAAACCTATCAAAACAGACTATAATGCATCTCCCTTAAAAAGGAAAGAGGGAGGAATCATTAAAGCACAATGGGGAGTAAGTACTGATTACATAGTGGACAGACGTAAACCCGCAGTAGAGCTTACTGAAGAAGAAAAGAAATTAAATAAGAAAGCTACTGATAGTTATGATAAAACCCAATCAATAAAGTTTGATAATAAAGACTTGACTGACGCAGATGGTATTATTAAAACTTCTGATAGGGTAAAAATGGGGGCAGCTATGGCTGACCTATTAAGTGCAGGACTTGGGTTTGTTCCAGGAGCTAACATTGCTTCCGCGGGTATTGGAGCCGCTAGTTCACTTGCTGAATTTGGTGCTGATGTTTCTGATGGACTCGAATGGGGAGATGTAGGAAATCTGGCTCTTAACTTGGGAATGGATGCAGTGTCATTAATTCCTGCAATGAAGAGTATTAAAGCAGCTAAAGCTATGGGCAAATTAGCTAAGTTTGTTCCACTTATAGCAACAGCTATTGGAGCAAGTACATTATTTAATGACCAAGAAAGAGAATCTCTTACATCATCATTAAAGAAAGTAACTAGTGGTAATGTAAAGGATTTAAGTACTGACGACTTTAAAAATCTGGCAACCATTTCAAGAGTTGTACTAGGTGGTAAAAACTTCCTAAAATCTCAAGACGGCAAAATAATGTCAAGACTTAGAGGAACGAAGAGAGCCCCATCTACTAAACAAGAAATATCTGTAGTTGTTAAAGGAAGAGAAAATCCTATTAAAGTTCAAGTAAATAATGCAGACATTGAAGGAAAGGATGCAAACTATATACAAGATTTAGCTAAAAAGAAAGCTAAGAAAATACTGGCCGACGAAGGCTTAGTAGAAAAGAATATTCCTGATGATGCTTTATCAGTAGAAACTAAAGGTACAGATAAGTGGTATAAAGGAAGTCTTTTAAATAAGAAGAGAGTTCCAACAAAGAAAGTGCCAGGATTTGAGTATTCTAAACCTAATTGGGCACAGAGACATTTAGTTCCTCAATCTTCAGAAACTCCTAAGAACTTTGGACAATTCTGGGGAATGAGAGGTATCAATCCTAATGGAAGACTTGGTTGGTTATCTGATACTCATTGGGTAGGAAGAAGTACTCCAAAAGGTGAAGTTAAAATGCTGACTGGCAATCCAGATGCTGAAATAAAAGGAAGCCTTTTAAATCCAAGTCAGAGAAGACAAAGACTTCAAAGCAAGGGATTGACAAATGAAGAACTGAACAAGAGAGGAATATATAAACAAGGTGGAATTATTAAAGCTTCAAATGGAGATAAATTAAAGATTTCCAATGTAGTTAGTAATGCTGATTGGGGAACTGATATTTATGGAACAGAAGGATTTAATAACTGGTTAAATAGTTATAATCTAAAAAACTATCAAGACTTTAATAACTTACAGAAATCTTATCATGGAAATCTTACTGCTTCTGGCTATAAACCTGGAACTTCTCCAGTAAGTTATAATCAAGGAGTTTATGATAGACAAACTACCTTTAATAAAGTAGCTCCTGGAGTTAATGCAGTTATTGAAGGTCTTGCTAAAACTGGCAAGATTACGAGAGCCGGAGTATCAGGAGACAATGCAACAAGTAACTTTACTGATGGTTATTTTGGAGGACAAGAATATTTAAGACATGGTGGAATGAGAGGAGTTACCTCTGATGAGCAACTTAAAGCTATAAATGCTTTAGCAAATAAGAAAGGTCTTGAATATTACATTGATGATGCAACTGGTATGGCTATGTTAAGACCTAGTACTACTTTACAGACTCCAATTGCTCCTAAGTTCAATACCCAAACTATTGATACATCCAAAGCTGTTATAAATCCTAATACTGGAAAAGTAAGTGGACTTCCTAATATTGGAGGAGCAGCTCCTACGAGAGCTAATCCCTCTGAAACAAGAGGAACTACATCAGGAGGTGGAATTAGACAAATCTTAGGTAACTTAGACCCAACTGCATTTATCCAAGCTGGAAGAATGATGGGAAATATTTGGAACAATAACAGAGTTGCAAAGAAAACCAAAGAAGGATTAAAACCATTATTACTTGATACTTATGAGACTCCAAGACAAATAGTAGGAGACTTAGCAACAAGACAGGCTTATAATGAAAGAGCAGCAAACTTAGAAAGTCTTGCAGCAAAACCAAGAACATCTGATGCTTCTTTACAATTGGCAGGAGAATTAGCAGCTAATTCACAAGCTAATCAAATGAGAGCAGAGGGGGCTTTAGCTGATAACGATATGATTCGTAGAACTGGTGAAGCAGCTTGGCAAAACAATGCAGAAGCAGTTGCAAGAAGAAATGAAGTTGCTAATAGAAATAGAGCTTCTATGCTAGGAATTGATAAAGCTAAGAAGGATATCGATGCAGCAAGAATGTCTGCAAATTGGACTTCTTTAGAAAACTTTATGAAGGAAAGAGAGTATAAGGCTACTATGGATAGAGACAGACAAAGACAATTTGACCTTAATGTTGGAATGAGTAACATTCAAGCAGGTACAGAAGCTAGACTTAAACCTCTTAGAGATTACTTAGAACAACAGAGTTTAAAAGGGGTTGATATTAGTACTCTTCCGCAATACAAACAATACTCTGACCTTATTGAGAGTCTAGGACGTGAAAATGTTCAAGCACAAAATCAATTATATTCAGATGTATATGGATTAAGAATGCCGTCACCCATTATTAGAAAAAGAGGAGGACAATTAACTTATGCTGAACGTTCAAAACTTCAAGCACAAAAAGACACCTCTAAAGCTAAGACTGAAAACGCTAAACTCTTTCAAAAGAATATAGAAAAAACAATAGATACAAATATAAAAATGATTAATAATCTATCATCAGTATCTAAACAACTTATAATTAAGTCAATGACATGAAAGTAGAACCGATAGTAAAGATGCAGAGTGGGGGTGGTATGCCCCCATTCACTTATTATACACCACTTGGGATGCAAGACACTACAAATGCAGGTGCAGCTGAACAACCTCAAGCTGTACAGCCAAGTACCAAAGAAGAGGGAATCACTGACAAGGATTTACTTAAAATGGTAGATAACATTGATGGATTACCAAGTGACACTAATGAGATAATTAAAAACTTAAGTTGGCTTTATAAACAAGACAATCTATTTAGTAAGGGGAAAATTAATTCTTCTTCAATATCTTCAAGATACCTTCAGGCATTAAGGCAAATTAAAAATGCTAACTTTAATAAAAAAGAATACGATTCTGCATTAGAAACTGTTAAAGCTAATGGGGGATTAAATGAGGTTGCTATTACAACTACTGGAAATGTGGTTGTTCAAGATACAGAGGGAGATATTAAACAAGTATCTACTGATGAGTATTTAAACAATAGAGATAAATACTTTGCTCTTAAAAATTCTGACTTGCTTTATATAAGAGCCCACTCTGATGAAATGGCTAATAAGAATGATATATTTAATACAGTTAGAAATGGTATTGGTATATCAGCTATTAACAAGATAATTCAAGGAGCAATGGGTAAGTTGGGAACTATGTCTATATCTAAAGAAGGTTACTCTTATAAAAAAGAGGGGAACATTATACAAGGTATGGAATATATAAACAACATTGTAAATGAAGGAGCTGACCTTTCAGGTATGGGCTTAGACGGAGTTTACAAAACTGGACTCTTAAATAAGAATCAATATCAGGCTGCAAAAGCAGCAGTTCAATATATTTACGATACATTAGACCCAAATGCTATTACTTTATTGGAGATTAAATCTGGAAATACGGAAAACCCTAAGAAAGGGGCACTAGATTTAATAACCCAACTAATAGCATCTCAATTAGATACTACTATTGAAACTACTCAAAACTATGAAGAAAAACTTACTGGAACCATTAGTGGTACTGGAGATGGTGGAAGTGGTTCGAGAAATGATTTAAAACAACTCGATGCAATTGTAAATGGGCAGTCTACTGTACAAAGAGATTATACTCTAAATCCACATTCTAACTATCA
>UMDD01036202.1_pt1 | contig 17288 bp, 20 predicted proteins | sample 1964401 | NCBI WGS metagenome assembly UMDD01 (sample SAMEA4835985, study PRJEB28245) | human gut metagenome | biome: gut microbiome; material: fecal sample | place: Denmark | collected 2008
AAAGGCGCCGCACCGGCCATGCCCGACGCCGGCGAATTGGAACATTTCTGCTCGGTCGGCTGCCTGCCGTAAAAAAACAAGCGTTTTATTGCCGAACGCCGGAATCGATTTTATCAATCCCGGCGTCATTATCGTTCTTCCGTCTATCAAATGTCAGCGTTCCGTTCCCGCTTTCACCGAACCGGATAAAAAGCCCTGCCGGGCAGAAACGGGCCGCCGCTCTTCCGCATTGTTTTTTTCTTCCGTCTCCAAAAAATCGCACCTGATTTCCCTTCTGAACGTTTCCTGAAACTTTTCCTTGCCGTAGTCGGCCGGCAAATCCCCGTTTTTCACCTTATTTTCAACAATCCCGGAAATAATGTCGTATTTAGCTTTGACAAAACTTTTGATAAAATACGGCGCCACTCCGAAAAATTCGCCGCGGTTTTCATCAACAATCTGCTGCGTCATTTTTATGAACTGAATTCTGTCCCGTTCAAAATTCGCTACCGTCGGCTTGGAAGTAATGCTGTCACTCCGTTTGTAAAAACCGTAAAATATATCCGGATTGGCAACAATTTTCGCGTCTTTCATCAACAACATCACCGTCGCCGGAAAATCCTCGCAGACTTTCAAATCGGGAGCAAACTCCGGCAGCATCCCGACATATTTTTCAAGCATGTCTTTTCTGTACACCTTACTCCACAAAGTCGTGTCGGCATCAATAATGAACGGCGCCGTCATTATGTTTGCGGCTTTGCCTTTGCGTGCCAGCCTTTCAACCACACCATTATGTTTTTTACCGGCGTCAGGCTGCAAAATAAAATTTCTGTCGCCGCTGAATTCCATGCCGATAATACATAAATTGGCATCAGCTTCCTTCATTCTTTTCACGGTTCCGGAAAGGGCGTCCCTTCTGGTATAAAAATCGTCACCGTCCAAAGAAAAAATGTAATCGTTTTCATCGGCGCGGCGAAGCGTTTCCGCAACAATCGCCCTGAAAGCCCCGGCCGGTCCTTTGTTTTGTTGCCGAACATAATGAACGTTTGGATTGTCATACCCCTTCACGATATCTCCTGTGTGATCCGTCGACCCATCGTCAAGGACAATCAGTTCAACATTCGGATAATCCTGCATCAAAACAGAATCTATCGCCCGTTTTATCGTTTTTTCGTTATTATAAGCCCGCATCTGAATAAAACATTTTTCCATGAAATACAACCTCATACCAGTTATTGTTACAGATAAACCATCGTTTATCCGACAAGGAAAATATACAGAAAAAATATTATAAAATCAAGCAGGCCAGAAAATCGTTCCAACTAACGGACCGTTGCGGGCCAAAGACCGTCAAATTTACACATTTATGGCAAAAGTCACTTGGGCAACCAAGCTGTCAATTCAATTCCCTAATATATAAAGCCACATAAAAAAACTCCCGGCAAAACGCGGGAGTTTTTTCATAAATCGGCGTACCCGAAGAAGCGCTAAGCGAAAACAACCGATGCTCCGGTTGTTTTCATCTGCAAGCTCTCCGGAACATCTTAATGAGCAAGGGAAGCCCCGGCGACCGCAGCGAATTTAGATGCCGGAGAGAGAACCCGGGGTTCGACCCTGAGGGAAGCCACATAAAAAAACTCCCGGCAAAACGCGGGAGTTTTTTCATAATTGGCGTCGCATATGTTTCGAGTTTCACACACTGGATGTAAAGAAACTCATCTTCTTATCCAATAGAATCAACGACTTCTATGCACACTATAATCAGTCAATGGCGGCTTGAATTAATCATCCGACCATTCTCCCCTTTCAAAGGGATCTAAATCATAGTGTTTTGGCTGTTTCACAAAAACAGGTTCTTCCTCGTCCGATTTCCAATAGATTCGTTCACATCGAACTTTGCGGCTCCCCAATTCTTGATACCACCACTTGACGTTATTTCTGCTTAATGTATCCAACGCTGTCATTATCACAGTGTCAAGTCGAACTTCTGTGTTTGTCCCAAACACAGATCTAAAATCCTTACGTCCGAGTGTTTTTCCTGAATTGTCATACGTATATACAAAGGCATTCATATAAGCCCCGCCTCTTGGGCTAAAACCTTTTATAAACACCTTACCTGCCCAAACTTCTTTACCAACAGAATCCCACCTTAATTCAAATTTTTCATCAATTTTGCCATAATGTTCTGCTAAAACTACTTTCGCATAATTTAAACCATTATCCTTATCTATATCAGTCATTGGAACTTTATTTTCTTCCCAGTGACCTCCAGGAACAGCCATCAAACAAATGATTTTTAAATATCCATATGTCTGAAGCATTCCCAACCCAAAAAAAACGTCTCTACGTTCGTAAGGAAAATCACTCAAATTTACATCAATAGAATTATCTGGATTCGGTTTAGATTCGTGCAAATAGCGTTTAATCTCCTGCACTATAGTCATATTATCTGTCATATTTTTTTCTCCAATTTACGACAGGGTTAAAAACACAAAGTGCAGATTTAAAAACAAAAAACCGCACTTCGATTAGAAGTGGGTTGAGTTTCTTAACGCCGTTGTCCCCTTCGGGAAGTTAATCCCTAATTGCAGCGGTTAGATTTTACATATAAAATCCATATATTGATACATTAGAATAAAAAGTAAAAATTGTCAATACTTTCACAAACACATATCGATTCCCATTGTTTTCCTGACCAGGCAGTAGACAAACTATTTTTTTATGATACACTATAAAAAACTTTATTTATCAGTATGAAAACTAATTTTTTTATCAAATACCTTGCATTGTTAATTTTTGGTACATAAATTGCATCTAAATTAGAAAATGAAATAATAAGGAGCACATCATATGTGTAACGTTTTCGAAGTAGCCAAGAAAATTTGTGAAGCAGGTAATTGGGAAATTACAAACCTTCAACTACAAAAAATGTTATATATTGCACAGGTTTTTCACCTTGGCCAATACAAACATCATCTGTTTAGAGCAAAATTCGAAGCTTGGGATTATGGTCCTGTTGCCCCAATGGTTTATCACGAGTTTAAAATTTTTGGAAACAAACCTATTGAAAAATGGGCATTTCCCCAAATTAAAGAAGAATGTTCAAAAGAAGAAAATGAATTTATCGAAAAAAACGCAAAATTACTAGCTAAAATTCCTACCTCTACACTTGTAGGCTTAACTCATCGCCATAATACAGCTTGGTATAACAACTATAAGCCAGGTGCAAGAGATGTCGAAATACCAGAAAAAGATATGGAAACAGAATTTAAAGAGGTATGGTTAAAAAATGCAGAGTAATAAACATCATACCATTATTAAATTACCCAGTATTGAAACTTTAGGTGAGATCTTACAAAAAAATGAACAAAGTTTATCAAAGAACCTCACAAAAAATGATGAGCAAATTGCCAAATTACAAGGGGAACTATCCGCAGAACGTGACAGTAGAAAAGAAGAACGCTTTATTTGGATCATCGTCTCAATGTTTTTCTTTGACTGCTTTCTGTTCAGCAATGTTCCTTGGGGAGCTGGTCTGTTACTTTTTTTATTTGAAGTAACTGTATTAATGATTATTGCCAAATGGCTAGGTATAGAATACGCCATAAAAATACTTAAGCCTTTATCAAATATAATTGATAAACTTATTGACAGAACAAAGATAAATAGCTAAACGTCTACCCACCGCAAACTTTACAAGCCCTTTCTCCTTGAGTTGGGGCTTTTTGTTTGGTGGTTTTGATACAGTTCTTTGTACACTTTTTAGTCTATTTACAGTCAGGGCTGTGGTAAATATAGGTTCCGGCTTATTTATATAAATTCCAGAGGGTTTTTGATGATTTAGCTTGATTCTAATGAATATGCCTTATAAAGTGAATTTGAGCAGTTCGCTGCTTAGGGCGTCGAAAACCCTTTTATATCTACAGTCGTGTGCACACGACTTTAAACAGTGCCGGCCTCTTGTCTATGGACGGATGTCGGTGAATAAGGTCTTGGCCAAATAAGCCGAGCCGTTTGTAGATATACGGTTTTCGAACATCCGCCCGCCTTTCTTTACGAACGGTGGGTTTTGTTTAACTAGTTAACAAGGATGTTTAATCGTATGAAAAAATCTTTATTAATGACAACCGCACTTGTTGCTGCTTTTTCGGCAACAAATGTTTGTGCGGAAGATTGGACAATCAGTTCCAAAGAAATAATCACAGATGAACTCATCTCCAGAGATAATGTTACCGTTGCAACCGGTGGAGATATAACCATTTCAGGAAATGACAGCGGTATTATTGCGAACGGTAATTTTGTAATGAATAATGGTACGTTGACGGCTTCATCAACAGGTGGAAGTGCTGATACCGGTGTATTTGTAAGAGGCGAAAATTCCTCTGCAACCATTGAAAACGGTACTATAAATTTAACCGAAGCCCGTATTGCCAAAGGTGAGGAAGACACTGATACAACAGGTGATGTTAATATCTCTGGAGGAAAAATCACCTTAAACAATCAAGCTTATATTGAAATGTACGATACCAATACCGGAAGTGTCAATTTAAGCGGTGGTGAACTCAATATTAATGACAATTCAGGGATATTATTAGACGGAGCTAACGACTTCACAATGACGGGCGGCTCTTTAACTGCAACATCAAACGGCAACAGTGCCGATACTGGTATTTTTGTTAAAGGTGACGGGGCTGACGTTAATATTCAGGGCGGTGACATTAATTTAACAGAAGCCCGCATTTATAAAGGTAATGATACTGCTACAACTGGTGACATCAATATCTCCGGTGGTAACATCACTTTGAATAAAAATGCTTATATTGAAATGCGTAAAGAAAATACAGGCAACGTCAATATGACTGGCGGCAAGTTGGTTTTGAACGAAAATTCAGGTTTATTGCTCAATACCAATGATAACCAAGAAATTGACGGAAACGCTATCAAATTTATTGTAAACGGAGATGACGCAACTATTACCGCAAACGGAAACAACCAAATTAGTGGTGATATTGACTTCACAAAAGGAACAATCACGGTAGCCAACGGGGCTAGTTTAACCACTGGCGATATTACAATGAACAGCGAAAATGCCAAAATTGACCTGTTAGGCAAACTCAATACCAATGTCAACGGTTCCGGCAATCTCTGTTTCAAAAACTCTGCCGCCAATGTCAGCGGTAATGTCACCGGTTCCAGTTTGTCTTTTGACACCGACCATTCTTTAAGCAAGGCAATTAGCGGGACAATCAGTAATATAACGGCATTGAATGTCAACAAAGGTACTTTGACTTATGATAAAGATGCTGGTTCAATCGATAATGTATCGGTTGCCGGTGGAGCTGGTTTAGATATCGGAACCAACAAATTATCTGCAACAACGGTTAATTTTGCTGATAATTCAACACTTGGTTTGAAAATTACTTCGGCCGATAATTACGGTCAAATCAATGCAAATACAATCAATATCGGTAATGATACTACAATGAAAGTTACCTTGGATAGCGGTGTCGTTGCAAATGGTGAGACCAAAGATTTTGACTTTTTACAAGGTTCTGTAACCGGTGATTTTACCAATAAAATTGCCGACAATAATCGTTATGATATTAGCTTTGAAGACGGTTCATTCAAAATTACGGGAACAGCCTCGGCTTCCGATGTTGTAGCTGACGCCGGCGGTTCTGCCACAAACGCAGCCACAGCCGAAGCTTGGGATACTTTAACATCTTCATCAACGGCAAGCCCGAAAGCCAAAGCAGTTGCTTCGGTACTAAGTGATCTTTCACAAAGTAGCGAACAGGCTTATGTTGCCGCCTTGACAGCAGTTGCTCCGGAAGTTGCGCCGATGGTTCAGAAAACCCAGACTGAAACAGCCAATCAGATCTTCGGAGCTGTATCAACTCGTTTAACCGGAGGTTCAATCTCTACCGGTTCTGAGGGTATGTCATCCGGCGATTCCAATCCTGACGCGGCTGTCTGGGTTCAGGGTATGTTCAATAAATCCAAATTGGACGATACTTCTAAAGCTAAGGGTTTTGACGCAGATTCTAATGGTATTGCATTCGGTGCCGAGAAGTTTGTAACCGATGATACCAAGGTTGGTATTGGTTATGCTTACACCAATACCGATATTGACGGTTTTATGCGTTCAACCAATGTTGATACCCACACCGCTATTTTGTACGGAGAATATAAACCGTCTAACTGGTATGTAAACGGTATTGCAACATACGGCTGGTCTGACTATGAAGAAAACAAAAGTGTTGCGGGCGTTGGTGTTAATGCTGACTACGATGTCGAAACCTTTGGCCTACAGGCAATGACCGGTTATGATATGAACATCAACGGTGTTAACGTTACGCCGGAAACAGGTTTGCGTTACGTTCACATCAAACAGGACGCTTATACAGATTCTGCTGACCAACGTGTTTCTGCCAATGACAGCGATATTTTGACCGGTGTCATCGGAGCAAAAGTCAGCAAGAACTTTGAGCTGTCTAACGGTATGAATATCAAACCGGAAGCCAGAATTGCCGCAACTTATGATTTGATGAACGATGATGTTAATTCGGTTGTAACTCTGGCCAATGGTTCGGCTTATACTGTTGAGGGTGAAGCTCTTGACCGTTTCGGAATGGAATTTGGTGCCGGTGTAACTGCGGAAGTCAACGACAATGTCGAACTTTCGCTTGGTTATGAGGGTAAATTCCGTCAGGACTACCAAGACCACACCGGATTGATTAACGCTAAATATAAGTTTTAGTATTTAACAACTGGTACAAATACCCTGTGGCTGATTGGTTGCAGGGTATTTTTTATGCTTTGATAAATTCGTGGCATTTGTTTGGGTGCGGGCTGTAAGGACATTTCCCGCCGTGTGGTTTTGGGACTTGCTTGCCACAATATCGGCAGACATAACCTTTGGGGTTCAACTGTTCCCGGAGCTTTTTCATCTCCAGTCGGAAAATCGCCAATAAATTTGTAAGTTCTATTTTTTCATTCGGGTCAGATAATTTTTTCATCGGTAATAAACTCCCTATATTGTGTTTTCACACTACTAAATTATTTAACTAATCACCTGATTTTACACAATATTTTACTTGCAATTTATAATAGAATATGTTATATTTAACCATAATAAAAATTGATTCGATTCGTTTTTATTATAAATCACAAAATATACAAAACCGAGTATAGCGCTGTTTTTTAGCAAGGGCAGCAAAGGTTTTGTATGTTTGAAAGTGAGGTGTAATATGCGGCTCTATACTGATGAACTGAAAATAAGTTGGTTAGAGTCAATTACATCTCAATCCAACAATCGGAGCTTCAACCCAGTGTTGAGGCTCTTTTTTTATTTTAAAGGCGAGAAAATGAATATTGAAAAAATAAGACAATTAAACGATTCGTTTCGCAAGTCATTTAACGGTGGACGGGTGATTATTACCCCTTGCGTGCAATCATTAACCGATGATGTCCGAAATGAGCTTATGAAACAAGTTCAGGAGTTTGATAATTTTACCGAGGACAACGATCCATACGGAGAACACGACTTCGGGGCTATCAATTTCAAAAACGATACGTACTTCTGGAAAATCGACTATTACGACACCGATTATAATTATTTCAGCCCTGCCCCTAGCGACCCGAATGTCACAAATCGAGTCTTGACCATTATGCGTGGAGATGAATATTGACGGCAATCATCAGTCAGGGATTTACCTATTTATGTGGATGTTTTGCAAGCGTTATCTCTACGACAAAAGCCGTCAGTGGACTAAAACATCTTTCTAAGGAGTATCAAAGGGAGTTGTTGAATGTTATTTATATAAATCTGGAAAATTGCGGCAGATTATTGAGTGTTCATTTAACCGGAACGGAAAATTCTCTGCTAAAAATGTATTTTATCTGTATTGATGAAAAGTTAAAAATTGATTTCGACATATCCATTAAGGTTTCCCGCCCTCTGTTAAGAAAGAAAATATCGGTCGATGAAGTGATAAACCAGATTAAACGATATTCAGAAATGCCTGACACTGCCGTTTTAATCGGGCTAGAGGGCAAATATTCACACTGGACGACCGTTGACAAGGTTAGGAGTTCAATCAAACTCCTTGACAGCGGCAGTATAAAACAAATCCCTCTCCGTAACATTCCGCAAATTCACCAAATCAGCAAGAATGACGTGTATGTTATCAAAGCGAGGGTATGCAAATGAATAACAATATACAAACTTATTCATCAAACACTCAACCTATTGAAAATAAACATTTTTCAAGCTGCCGCAATTCTACAACATTAAAAGTATGCGAATATTTATTTAGATTTACAAGAAATTTATTCATTATCAAGGAGATAAAAAAATGATAAACCGTGCAATTATTGATGACAAAAAATTAAAGCAGATATTCCAATATATCGAAACTTTACAGAATCACCGACAGATAAAAATGATGTTTCAGCTTAGTTTTATGGGATTACGCTGTGTAAATTTTTGTTATTTACAAGTCAAAGATATTCAAAATGACGACTTATCTATCAAAAGCATCATAGAGCTTTCAGCAGATAAAAACAAAGGTCCGAAAAAAGCCCGCTACTACTTAAATTCTAAGCTACGGTCAGAACTAAAGGAATATGTAAAATGGCTTTCATCAAAAAAGAAAATCACATCTGATACATATTTATTTACATCGCAAAAAACAGGAAAACCCTATCTTAGAAACTCTCTCAGCCGAATTTTCAGTAATATTTATAATACATTCGGTTTAGAGTGTTCAACGCACTATGGACGGCGGCATTTTATCACTGAGAATTTAACTGCTGGGGTTGATATTACGACCGTTAAAACTCTTGTCAACCATAGTAATATCCAAACTACCGCCCTTTATTACAATACTAACGAAAAATTGCTTAGTAATGTTGTCGAACGGATAAAAATATAGGCGGCCAGCTGAAACTAACCGCCAAACAATTAATTCCCTTTTTCAATATCGTCAATAATACTACGTAAAATCTCCTTTCCTTTTCCACCCGCAAAAGCCAAATCGTATATTTTGAAGCGTTTTAGATGAGTGAAGTTCGCGTAAACCGCTTTATAGGTCATATTCGTATTTTTTAATCCGACTGTTAAATCTCTTCTCGTAAAAGTTCTTTTCCCGCCAAATAGAGCCTTGAAACTATATTGTATTGCAGATTCTAAATCATACTGGGGTCTGACAACAAAAGGCCTAATTCGACTTTCTGGAAAATATTTTTTAATTCGTTTTGATAATTTTGATTTTTCCCAACGGGTTAATGTTCTAAAAAATATTCCGTGAATATGCGGTGTCATCAAAGTACCGTCTTGTTGAAAAGATATCCGAGGAAATTCATCTAAAGCAACATTAGCAATATAATCATATCCTTTAAGGATTTTTTTCATTTCCTTTTGAAAGAACTTATATTGAAAGTTCCAGTTATCTTGTCCGAAATTATATTTATCGACAACGACCGTAAACATTGAGATATTACTGCTACCGGTAATTGGTTCTATATATGAAAAAGTAACATCTGAAAAGTTTTTGAGAGCCAAAGGTTGCATCATTCCATAACCGTTTTGGCTATTCACATATCTTATTAAGTGACTTTTACGATAAATATCCTTAACATATAAATCGATTGCTCTTGTTACTTTTCTGAGTTGTAAATTTGCGTTCTGTTCAAATTTTTCTGAAAAAGTTTTCATCTAATTCCCTTTTATTTTATTGATTTAACTGCATTATATTTGAATTGTGGTTGTATACATATATTTGCAGTTTTCACTAAAAACGTTGTATTACAACGTTTTGAAAAAGGGGGATTGGTATTATCCCCCTCTCAAAATTTTCACTTCAATTTTATAAAATCAAAATCATCAAGTCGTTTGAGCAAAGCCGTATCTATACTTTTATACACTTCGTTACCCACAACCCAAATGACATAATTTTTATCCTTGATGTTGTTTGCTTGGAAGAATTTGACAGTTTTATCTCCCAAAGACTGCTTTTGAGATTCAGAAGTTGAAGTTTGGGCATCAGCGTTATTATTGTCATCATCATCTGCCTCGTTTATTTCTTCCTCCTCATCATCGCCTTCTTCGGTATCTTCGTCATCATCACCAAAGGGCAATTCCAACTGGTTTTCATCATCATACTCCTCATCCAAATCTTCGGTATCATTCTGATTCTTTGAACGAGGATTTGCAAAGTAATCAATCCCAAATTTGTTCAGCTCTTCTTTAGCTTCCTCAACATCGTATCCACACTCTGCAATTTTTTTCAGAACCCTAACATATGTTCTGATTCTTGCTTTAATGCGTTCGTCATCACACTCATCAGATACTTTCATTCCAAGCATCAAAATCATTTTCATCGGTTTTTTGTGCAAGTATTTAATTCCTGCTTTTTCGCACCGTTCTTCAATCAGTTTTTCGTTGTAATGAAGATAAACATCATAACAACCGAGAATAGCGTTCTGTATGTGTTTGCGGCCTGTTAACTCAATACTATTAAACGTTTTAAATGCTTTTTTAATGCTTTTGAACTTTTCCTTAAGTTCTTTTTTATTAAATTTACTATTGTTCATCATCCCTCACTAAAAAGCCCAAAAACACTCATTTTCAATGAAGTTCACGGCAACTTTGTTTCCAAAACAACAACTATTTAATACCCCGCCCATCCGCAATTCATTAAATGAACCATCATCTAAAAGAAATTCATATTCCAAAAGATTCAATGACTTGGCAAAGGTAAAAAACAATGCACTCTGCAAATTAAAGGCTTTTGTAAAATTACAAATTCCTCTAGGCATTCTCTTTTGTATTTCCCCTAGTTCCGTGTTGTTTATTTTAGAAAAGCAGACACCCCGAATTTTTGGCACGAACCTATTACCCTCGGACAAATCCCATGAAAAAGAGGCCAAAAAACTAGCATTTCCAAACGATTTCTGGATTTGCATTGTCATAATATGAGCAATTTCTTCCACATTCTGTCCTTTATTTTCCCCCAATGAAAGATTGCTGTCACAAAAAGAGAAAATTACTGGTCTATATGAAATATCATACCGCTTCTCTAAGTACCTTTTTAGATTGCTTTCCAAAACCACCAAATCAAAAATTTGGCTCTTAAGTATCATATCATCCGCAGCATATCTATCTCTATTCATACTGTAGATATCCAATATTCGCTGAAAATAATTAGAAAAATCAAAAAACAGACATTCCGTATCTAAGCTCAAATATTGATTATTTAATTCTAAATTAATACTCGTCATATTCTAATCCTTACTATAAATGTTATACAACAACCGAAAAAAACGATATAACCGTCTTTCGGCATCCGCTAACTCCTGCTCCGTCATCGGATACGGAGTGGCTTTTTTTATCAATTCTCTTAAATTTTTCATAAAACCTCCCTCGTTAGTTATTTAAGAGAAGCACATAATATCCGCTTTTTAGTTCGTGTGATTTCTGACTAGCAAAAAAGAGATTTGCAAGTTATCTAAGTTAACGCCTTGTTTTTGCCTTATTTTCGGTATAGTATTAACAAAATAAAGGAATAAAGATATGAAAGCCGTAATTTTAGCCCGCGTGAGCAGCAAAGAACAGGAAGAGGGGTATAGTTTAGACGCTCAGAAAGACAGATTGATAAATTATTGCAACCGCAACAATCTGGAAGTTATAAAAACCTTTACAATAATAGAAAGCTCCACCCAAGGGACTCGTAAAAATTTCAATGAAATGCTTAATTTTTGCAAAAAACAAAAATCAACCATTGCTGTCGTTGCAGACGCCGTCGACCGTATACAAAGAAGTTTCAAAGAGTCTATTTCTCTAAATGAATTAATTGAAAAACGGAAAATCGAACTGCATTTTTACCGAGAAGGAATGGTCATAAATGATAAATCCCGCTCAACTGATATTATGCGGTGGGATTTCTCTGTCATGGGAGCAAAATCATACGTTCTGCAACTTTCTGAGAATGTAAAACGCAGTGTCGATTATAAACTTAAAAAAGGAGAATGGATAGGTGAAGCTCCTATCGGCTATATTAACTACCGCAATGAAGAAGGAAAATCTCAAATTGTCCCAGATCCCAAACGAGCCGATATAATTAAAGAGTTGTTCAATCAATATAGTACAGGACTTCATTCGGTATTAACCTTGGCAAAATTGTCAAAACAAATGGGCTTAACAGGAAAACGCAGCGGCAAAATTATGAGTGCGACTAACATTCACCGAATGCTAAGTAACCCATTTTATTATGGTGAAATGTTATGTAAAGGTCAGCTCTACCGCCATAATTACACACCCTTAATCAGTAAGGAACTTTTTGACACCTGCCAAAACATTCTTCACGGCAGGCATCACAATAAACAGATGAAAAAACAACACGCCTTTCAGGGATTAATTAAATGCGGACAATGTGGGTGCTCAATAACCAGCGACACCAAAGTCAAACCAAGCGGAAAAACTTTTACTTATTTGTTTTGCAGTCACTATAAAGGAAACTGCACAAATAAACGGGTTAATGAAAATATCGTCTGGGAACAGGTATTTCCGATTTTTTCCAAAATCAAACTGCCTGCAAATTTTGCACCCTTTATCAAAGAACATATTGAAAATAGTATCAATGCTGAAAACGAATTCCATATTCAGCAAATAAAGGAACTGCGGCAACAATATGACCGTATTCAGGAAAAACTGACAAAAATCAGAATGCAGTTCGCCGATGAAAAAATAGCCGCTGACGATTTTAACGCCATCAGTAGCCATTTGAAGTCAGAACAATACAATATAGAGGAAAAATTAAAAACGCATACCATCGCGGACGAGAAGTTCTCAATCGCGGTTAGCACGGTGCTTTCTTTGGCCGATAATGCCCTTGAATACTTAAAAAGTTCGAAAGTAGAGCAAAAACGCGAAATTTTAAATCTCATACTTTCGAACTTGGAATTAAATGACGGAAACCTAAGCTACACGGTCAATTCACCGTTCGATTTGCTGTTAGATTCGTCAAATCATAAAGAATGGCGTACCCGAAGGGATTCGAACCCATGACCTTTGGCGTCGGAGGCCAACACTCTATCCAGCTGAGCTACGGGTACAATATTTGCAGTTCGTGATACTAATAATACATTTCAAAAAAAAATGCTACAATTTTTTTTATTTTATTAAATAATTCTTGACTTTTTCGCAAACTCTGGCTATTAACAAGCAACGAGTTTGTTTTTGAGGAATAAAATTATGGTTAAAAAATGTGATATTACCGGCACCGGCGTTATGAGCGGGAACAGCGTTAGCCATGCTAACAACCATAACCGCCGTCGTTTTATGCCGAATCTGCAAGTTGTTTCTCTGTTCAGCGAAGCTCTGAACAAAGTTTTCAAGCTGAAGATCTGCTCCAAAACTTTGCGTTCGATTGAGCACAACGGCGGTTTGGATTCTTATCTGGAATCCACTTCCGGCAACAAGCTCAGCGAAGAAGCTTTGAAAATCAAAAAAGCGGTTGCCAAGAAAAAAGGCCCGGCTGCCAAACCGGCTGCTTCCGCTGTCAGAAAAGCCGTTCCGGCCCGCATTGCCAAAAAGGCTGCCAAAGCTGCTGAATAGTTTTGCTTACAATAAGATTGCCTGAAAGCACCTTTCCCGGAAGGTGCTTTTTTTATGCCGTAAAAATAAAAATCAACATCAGTCAGCCGGCTTACCGCAGCGACCATTTTCTGCAATTGAAAACGGTGACAGCCAAAACCGGGATTTGTGGTGCGTTACAACATGGAAATCGGCAGCACATACAGCCGTTTGCCGGAGTTTTATGGCAGGGAAATCAAAATCGAACCGATCAACAGAAGCGAAAACTTCATTACAAAAAAGGACAGCGGAAACAATCGGCAAAAAACGGCGGAAGGGACGGGCAAACCCAAAAGACGAAGTAAAAAAAGCAGAAAAAAGATAAAGAATAAAGAGAAAGAAGAAGCAAGAAGAATAAAAAGATAAAGAAAAATGAGAAAAAGAGAAGGGAAAAAACAAGAGGAAGGAAAAGGCATACAAAACAATAAAGCAAAAACAAAAGAAAACACAAAATAAGGAGGATGAAAAAACGTAAAAAAACAAAAAGGCAAGAAAAGATAAGAAGAACGGCAAAAGAAAAAAGCAAAAAACAAAGAGGAAAAGCAAAAAGAGCATGCAAAAACAACAACCGGAAGGAAGTAAAACAAGAAGAGAAAAAACGAAGAAAAACAAAACAAGAAGAAAAAAACAAAGGGGAAAGCAAAAATGCTTTCCCCGCCTTTGCAAAACAGACTCCGGCTTAATCAATATACACCGTATGCAGCATATTCGTCCGTCCCTTGACGCCGAGCGGAAAACCGCCGGTAATGATGATGTGGTCGCCTTTGTTTGCCGCGCCGCTTGCGAGCGCCACGGTTTTGGCCACGTCTTCAAAACGGTCAAAACTCTGAAAGGTCGATTCGTTGATAAAGCGCCGGGCACCCCAGACCAGCCCCAGCTGACGGGCAACCTTAATGTTCGGGGTAACGGCAACGATCGGAATATCCGGCCGCTCGCGGGAAACGAGAAAAGTTGTCCGGCCCGAACTGGTATAAGTTACCACCGCCTTGACGTTTTTCAGAACCTTGGATATTTCGCTTGCCGCGTAAGTGATCGAATCGGCCTCGCCCATGCAGCAGGAAACCGACTGCAAATTCTTCATATACTGGAAAAACAGCGGATCCGCCTCAACCTGAGTGATGATCTTGTTCATCATCTTCACCGCTTCCACCGGATATTTTCCGGCCGCCGTTTCGGCCGAAAGCATTACCGCGTCGGCACCGTCATAAACCGCGGTCGCCACGTCGGAAACCTCCGCCCGGGTGGGGGTCGGTTTTTCGATCATCGATTCGAGCATCTGGGTGGCAACGATCACCGGCCGCGCATATTTGCGGCAGGCGTTGACAATCTTCTTTTGCAGAACCGGCACCGTTTGCAGCGGACACTCGACCCCGAGGTCGCCGCGGGCAACCATAATGCCGTCGGAAAGCTTGATAATATCTTCCAGTTCGACGATCGCGCTCGGTTTTTCAAGCTTGGAAATAATCAGCGCCCGGTCGCCGATCAGCGCTTTTGCCGCCCGCACGTCGTCGGCCGACTGAACAAACGAAAGGCAAACCCAGTCCACGCCCATTTCCAGGGCAAATTCCAGATCGCTCCGGTCTTTTTCGGTAATTGCGGAAATCGGCAGTTTGATGTTCGGCAGATTGACGCCCTTGTGGCTGGAAAGTTCTCCGCCGACCTTAACTTCCGTCACCGCGCTCGCCGCATCGCATGATTTGACCGTCAGAACAATGTTGCCGTCGTTCAGCAGCAGGTCGTCGCCCGGTTTGATCGCGGCGAAAATTTCCTTGTGCGGCAGCGTCACCCGTGCCTCATTGCCGGGTTCTTCCTTCATGTCGAGGACAAATTCGCCGCCCTCTTTCAAAACCACGCTGCCGGCGGCAAACGAACCGACGCGGAGTTTCGGCCCCTGCAAATCGGCAACGATGGTGGTAAACAGTCCCTTTTCTTCCGCCAGGCGGCGAACAATGTCATAACGTTGTTTGTGTTCTTCGCGGGTTCCGTGGCTGAAGTTAAAACGAAAGGCGTCGGCGCCGGCGTCAAGCAGAGCGGAAATGGTCCGTTCGTCGGCGGAAGACGGCCCGATTGTGGCAAGAATACGCGTATATGTCTTTTTTGGCATTTTCATCCTCTCTCACGTTTTTTTATTATAGCGGCATTATAGGCGCTAAAATTTAAACTTCTACAAGATTTTTTCGTACCCACAATTTATTTGCTTGTCAAAAGATATAGCTTTTGCTAATCTCGCTTACAACCAAAAAAAATTTTTCGGGAGATAAAAAAATGACAGAAGTTGGAGGCATTGCTGCCGACAGGCTGCGCTCGCTGATCGAACGCATCGAACGCCTGGAAGAAGAGAAGAAAGCCCTCTCGGGCGACATCCGCGACGTGTTTGCCGAAGCCAAATCGGCCGGTTTTGACGTCAAGATCATGCGGGCGATTTTAAAATTGCGCAAAATGAACGCCGCCGACCGCGACGAACAGGAGTTCCTGCTCGACACCTATCGCAAAGCGCTTGATTTATAGACCGAGCGCAACGCCTAAAATTCCGCCGAGAACGATATAAAGAATGGGGTGCAGTTTGAAAAAGTGAATTGCGCCCCAAAATATTGCGCACAAAGCGGCGGCTTCCGCATTCGTCAGTGCCAGTCTGCCCAGTTCCGCCCCCGCGTTCAAAATCAGCGCAATCACCGCCGGCCGGACGGCATACATCAGATTTTGAAAAAAGTCCGTCTGCCGGAACTTGTCCAGAAGCGCGGCAATAATCACGATAATGATCAGCGACGGAAGCACCAGGCCGAAGGTTGCCGTCAGGGCGCCGGAAACGCCCGCCGCTTTAAAACCGGCATAAGTCGCCATGTTGACGCCGACCGGTCCGGGCGAAGATTCCGCCACCGCAATCATATTGACCAGCTGTTCGGAAGTAAACCACGGATAGCGGGTGCTCAGGTCAAACAGGAACGGCACCGTAACCAGCCCGCCGCCCAAAGCGAACAGACCGATTTTGAAAAACTCGAAAAACAACAGGGCATAAACCGTCATCTGCCTAACTCCTGATCAAAAGACCGATTACCGCCGCCGCCAGCACCACCGTTACCGGCGAAACCGACAGCCATGCCAGCGCCAGCAGCGACAGGCAGAAAATGATGCCCTGAAACCAGCTGCCGACGCCCTTTTTCCACATGCCGAGCACCACGTCGAAAATCAGCGCGATCACAACGATTCGAATGCCGGCAAAGGCATGCGCCACATATTCGTTTTTCATATAAAAGCTGACGGCGTTGGCAATCGCTATAATAATGACGACCGAAGGCGCGATCATGCCGGCGGTAGCCGCAACCGCGCCGGAAACACCCTTGAGCTTGTAACCGATAAAAGTCGACACGTTGACGGCAATGATCCCCGGCGTGCACTGGCCGATCGAATAATAGTCCATCAGCTCTTCGTCGGTGGTCCATCGTTTCTTTTTCGCCAGTTCGGCCGAAAGCAGCGGAATCATCGCATAGCCGCCGCCGAACGTAAACAGCCCGATTTTGAAGAATGTTGTAAACAAATTCCATAAAACCGACATTTTTTGTTGTTCTCCGTTTCAAAAACCTTAAAATGAAATTATATAAACATATGCTTTCATAATCGTTAAACAAACGGAGACAAAATGATCATCGCCGTTTTAAAGGAAACCGCCGATTAC
>UMDD01034859.1_pt1 | contig 15002 bp, 16 predicted proteins | sample 1964401 | NCBI WGS metagenome assembly UMDD01 (sample SAMEA4835985, study PRJEB28245) | human gut metagenome | biome: gut microbiome; material: fecal sample | place: Denmark | collected 2008
TGTCTTCAAACTACAATTTACTATTCAACTACAACTTTGCATATTTTCTTAAAACAAGCAATTCCATATTTGATAAAATTTTTCATACCATCCTGTTTTAGTTTTGCCACATAATCTTTCTCTTCAATCTGTTTTAATGCCTTTTCACATGCTGCATCCAGATCTCCGTCCTCTGCATACTTTATCTCAATCACAATTCCTGTTCTATTGGTCGGAACCTCCACTAATATATCACTGTAACCAATTCCTGATTCTGCATTTGACTTAATCAGCCAGTTTGATTTGTATCCTAGAAGTCCAAGCAAAATACCGTGATAAAAATTTTCCTTCTTTTCTTTTGCCACCGCTGTGTCACGTATACTGATGGTATTCCAGAGATAGTCTCCAAAAATCTGTTCTATCTTTTCGGAATCTTTATCTACAAATGCACTGCAAAACTCTTCCAATGTTTTTCCATCATTTCTTGATACATCAGAAAACCACTCTCTGATTTTTTTTACGAAAAGATTTCTAACCTCTTTATTCGGAATTACCAGACGGTATTTTCCACTTTCTGTACAACCTTTATGTGTCAGATATCCTGTCGTAAAAAGCACACTCCATAAATTTTCAATGCTTTTATCAATCTCATCATAAGTGAGTTCTGATACAACATCCTTTTCAATACTCTCTCCTGCTATTAAACGTTCTATCTCGTTTCTAGTCGATATATCAGCCTTGTCTATAAATCTACGAACGATAGCATTACCACTTGAGTTGGACCAGAAATCCTGTGGCTTAGCAGAAACATCTAAATATAAGCTTTTACAATATTGAATTACATCCCATGGACAATATATATCAATGTTTCCAAAATGATAACCGTCATACCACTCTTTGACTTCTAAATAATGATCTTTAAGATTGTAATCATTCAATATTTTTTTGACCTCAGCATCTGTAAATCCAAAACTCTCATCATACTGATCATTCAAGATTGATAAAACCTCAAAATTATTAAGACCTGTAAAGATGCTTTCCTTAGAAATCCGCATACAACCTGTCAAAACCGCAAACTGTAAACTATCATTGGTCTTCAACGCCATTCCGAAAAGACCTCTGATCAATGACACCATCTCTCTGTAAAAGCCATTCTGAAAAGCCTTATCCAAAGGGACATCATACTCATCAATCAAAATAATCACCTTTTTTCCAAAATGCTTGTACAATAATTGCGACAAAACCTGAAGGCTTGATATCAGCATTTTTTCATTCATTGTATTCATACCATTATTTAATGAAATAATAGCTTTGTATCGTTTTTTCTCATTTTCTGACAGATGTTCACTATCTTCCAAAAATCCAAACCGCTCTGCTTCTAGACCTATCAACTCTGTCATGCGATACTTGGCATCCTCAAAAGTTAATCCATCCACACTTTTTAATGAAAGGAAAATAACCGGATATTTTCCCATATACTCTTCACAAAGTTCTTTATTTTTTGTAATATATAATCCATCAAACAATGATTCGTCTGCATCTATTTCAAAAAAAGAGCGTAACATACTCATATTCAAGGTCTTACCAAAACGACGTGGACGTGTAAAAAGAGTAACCTCGCCACCTGTTTCCACCAACTGTTCTATAAGCTTTGTCTTATCAATATAATAAAACCGATTCTTTCTGATTTTTTCAAAACTATCGATTCCTACTGGCAGTTTTAAAGTATTTACCATATAAACCTCCACGAAATGTTCAAAATCCGCTATACTTTGTCTTAAGTATAGCGGATTTTTATTTTTAATTCAAATACACTTTTATGCTTCTGATATTAGATACCTTTACCCTTAATCACAGATTCCAAAAAATCAACATATTCTTCAAACTGTTGAATTCCCATCTCTGTGATTTCATATTGTGTTACCGCTTTCCCATTCATTAGTTTCTTTTCAGATTTAACATATTCCCAGCTTTCTAATTTCTTCAGCTGTATACTAAGATTACCGTCCGATGCATTTGTTAATTTCTTTAGTTCTGTAAAAAGCAATTTTTTTGTGATCAGATGACTGATGATCAGTAGTCTGAGTTTTGAACAAAATGCTTCCTGTATTTGATATTCTTTCACCCTGTAACATATCCTCTTTCATTTATAATCATTCTTTTCTTATACATTTTGCTAATATCATATAGCCAATAATAAGCATAACATAATAATACAAATCTTGATAGTGTATCACGATATTTCCAATTGATAATTCCTGATCTATCGCAAACGCAATCAGGTAAACGACTAAATTACCTATCGCACATACAGCATATATTTTGTTATCACGTACAAAACTGACGATTAAAAATGATACACTTAATAAGATAATTGCTGAAAACACCTGTAAATTCATCAACATTTCTAACATTTTTCCTGCCTGAGAAGCTTCATTATTTAATGTAAATGATCCGATAATTCCTGCAATCCATAAAATGACTGGGATCACAACTACAACACTTCCATAAATATAAAGCATCGCCTGATAATAATGATTAGTATTGCTTTTTTCCTCTTTGTACATTCGGAAAATATAATACGCCAAATAAACAAAACATATCATTCTCCCAATATACATTTCCCTCACGAATCCTTGATATAAACTGACGATTAAATACAACACAACGGTTATCATATTAATAATTGCATAGCTTTTAAAAAATCCACCTAATTGATTCATTGGATTCTTTGCTCCATCGATTGCTGATCGAATCATTTTAAAATCTTCTTCGTATGTTTTATTGTCCATCTTCTCTATCTCCTTTTGTTTTTAAAGTTCCTTTATTTTATAAAGTTTATATTATTATATTTTATTTATATTTTTTTGTCAATATATTTTATTTTCTCTTTATTTATGTTATACTTACCTCGCACAACAAACGTACGTTCGATAAAGTGAGCTGCGGCTATGGCTAAATTAAATAAAATCAAACCAGATACTATATTAAAAAACTTCTGGAAAAATAATGACCGATTTGCTGATCTTTTTAATGCTTTCTATATTTGGCTGGTGTCACGCCCATCACGCTTTTAAATGCGGATGAAAATTTTCCTGGATTTTCGTATCCCATTTTCAATGCAATTTCTTGAATCTCTACTTTGGAATCTTCCATTAACAGATTGGCTGCAACATTCATACGGTATCTCTTCTGGTAAGAATAAATGGAATCTCCATAAATTTCACGAAAACATTTTTTCATGCTTGTTGCTGGCATATCGTATTGTTTTGACAATTCTTCGATTGTGACTCTCACTTGTAAATTTGATGTAATCTGCTCATGGATCGCACGGATCTTTTCCATCTGTGTTTTGTCGTAATATGGCTTGAGATCAATGGAAAAACCATGAAACATCTCATCTAAAGATTTTTGTGCTGCATGAACTTCTAGGAAAATGCTTACGCCATGATAATGTCTTAATGGATAATATGCCATGCCTTTATGATGCTTGCGGTCATCGACCCGCAGTTCATTTTCCCGCATAATACTGAAGATTCCCGGCTGGTTTTCCATCTCGATGCGTCCTTCTCTGCATTGGTCGATGCATAAACTTTCTGTCCGCTGTTTAATTCAAACTCGGACATACATTGTTCCATATGCATATCGGTAAAACAGATCATGATACCTGGCAGAATCTGATGAACTGTCATCTTACCTTCTCCAGTTTCATCGGAAATCATCATGACCATGCTGTTTTCATCTTTTATGATCGTTTTTGTGTTGCTTCCAAATTGGGCAATATCCAGATTTAAAAATAGAAATTCTCCCAATGACGGACTACCAGCAAAGAGAAGAAACATTTTCCGTTCTTGGAAGCAAATATGATCTGTTTGAAGGTATTTATGGGTCTGCTGACTGGAAGAGACTTTGTCAGTTTCTTGAACTTGACAGGACACCAATTTGTTGTGCCATTCCTAAGAACCACCCTCTTTGTGATCACAAACAAATTTCTATGCATGATCTTGATAATCAACATATTGTTACGATTCCTCTGGATACAGATCTGACTCTGCCTTATGGATTAACGTATGCAAATGAGCCAAGTGAAGCTTTGAAAAAGTTTCTTAGAATTGTAAAAAAACTGACATGGTAAAACTGTCAGCTTTTTTGATCTCTTCTTGCAACGTATATTTATTCATTTTTATTTGTAAGTTTTTTCATGATCTTAAGCATAATAACTGCTGCGATCAATGCTGTAACCACGTCTGAACACGCCTGTGATACCAAAACTCCTGTATATCCAAACACATTTGACATGATAAAAAGTGCTAATACATAGATCACACCCTGTCTGCTAATGGATAAAACAAAAGCTCCTCCTGCATTTCCAACGGCCTGACATACGCAGGTTGAGATCAGGCTCACGGACATAAAGGTCATTCCGATCTGCTGGAATCTTAACATCATGGCTCCATTTGTTATGATATCTGGTTTATCCATAAATACTTTGATGATCTGTGGTGCGAAAATACACATGAGAATCGTAAATAATAGTCCTAATCCCATTTCAAATAAATATGCAAATTTCAGGATATTTTTTAATCTTTTTTCATTTTTAGCCCCGTAGTTGTATCCGACCAGCGGCTGTCCTCCGAAGGCAAATCCTACGAGTACTAAGACTGTGATCATATTAACCTTTAATGCGATTCCCATCGCTGCGACTTTATCTGTTCCATATGGAAGTAAAAAATTATTGGTCATGACCATCATAAAGGTCTGCATGATATTTGTAATCGATGCTGGAATTCCGATCATTAAGATATCTCTGATCCTTCTTCCTGTGACCTTCATATGGGATGGAGAACATGTCAGTCTCTTTGATTTCTTCATCACCGCATATACATAATAAATATCTGCAATGATATTTCCAAGAACTGTTGCCATGGCGGCTCCTGCTGCCCCCTGGTTTAATCCAAAGATAAAGATTGGGTCAAAGATGATATTTACAATGGAACCAATAATTGATCCTGCCATTGACTGGACTGCTAATCCTTCGGTTCTTAGGATATTGCTTGGCACCATGCTGAAAATGATAGATACTGCACCAATCGCAATCCATGTGTAGTAGGCATTGGCATACTGGTATGTATCTTTGCCAACTCCTAATAATCCGAGAATCTGTGTACGGAATAATAATAGGATTGCACTGATACATAGTCCAAATACCAAAGATATCCAGATACAGAATGCGCATGTTTTCTTTGCCTCGTTATCTTTCTTCTCTCCTAACAATCTTGAAATCGCGGAACTTCCTCCAAGTCCGAAGATATCTCCAAATGCGATCATTAAGGTAAACATCGGTGCTACGAGTGACACTCCGGCAACCAGTTCCTGCACTCCTGTCAGGGCGATAAAATAGGTATCTACCATGTTATATACTAATGATACGATCATACTTAATACCACTGGCAGTGCAAGTTTCATATATGCCTTTGGAACTGACATTTTTTCAAATAAATAGTTTTCCATAAAAACTCCTTTCCAAATCTTATTTTATAGGCCAAAAAACATCCATAATCCTTACTTAAAATGGATTATGGATGTCCAAACCGTAGCATTGCATACGCAATGCCCTATCATATTTTACTTTATCACTAAGTGGCATTTTAACAGAGTTTATTTTATACGTCAAGATTCATTTAAATAAAATCTGTATCCTTTATGATCTTTGCGATCGCAGTATTCGAATAGATCAATGGATTGGATCCATGATAAAACAAGCATCCCTCGCATGGCGACTTGATCACTTCAATCACATCTCCTTCATAGGTATCTATGATCTCTGCGATCTCATCTCCTACACTTAAATGATCTCCACATTTTACTTTCAAGACAAGGATTCCTGAAGTCTTTGTTCATACCGTTACAAGTTCATTTTCTTCTACGATCCTTGAACGGTATCCCCCATTCACCTTCATATGGATCAGTCCATGATATGCAAGAAATCGGATCATTGCATCAATTCCGTAACGTGCCTGTTTTACATCAACCTGATCTGTTCCCGGTGTATAAATCGAAAATGCCTGTGTTCCCCATACCTGCCATTCATAATTCAGAGTTGTCATATCATAAGGTTTTGGATTTCTTAACATAATATATGGCATTGCAAATTCTTTTGCCACTTCTACATTTTCATATCCTGTTTTCATGATCCTGACATGCGGAGTGAAATTTCCTTCTAGATAAAAGCTTGTAAAATGGATTCCATAAGTATAATCTTTTACTTTTTGGAAAAATCCGTCTGCAATCCTTTGTGTTGTCTCACCCAGATCATATCCTGGAAACATTCGATTGATATCTGTATTATCCGTTGCCCAGAACCTTGTACTTGTATTGAGTGAATATGGATTAACAGAAGGTACGATCATAATTCCAAGATTCTCATCAAGGCATCTTCTTTCTTCCAATAATTTTAACGTTTTGATCAGATTAGAACACATATATAATTGTTGAATTTCATTTCCACGGATCGCACCGACAATACAGACTGTTTTTTCATTTCCTCCAAAATGATATCCATAAATTTTAAACGAATCCCTGTAAAGAGAATCCATCTGATAGAGTAAAACTTTTTCCATTCTCACGCCTGCCCTTCCAGAATACGTCCAATCAGTGATCCTTCACTTACAACCGGATATTCTCTTAGTGTAAATAATATTCCATCACATTCTGAATATAATTCTTCTTTCACAACGCCCTCCAATGGATCTAGAATTTCTCCGATCTTATCTCCCTTTTTAACATTTGTCCAATGTTCTACCGTTGGAAGAAAGATTCCTGCATATCCCGCATTCAGATAGTGGACTTCTCCATCCGTGGAGATCAACGGATCTTTCGGTGTAATAACTTCTCCTTGCCACATTCCAAGATCTTTCATCTCTACAAAAATACCATCCACTAATTGTTTGCAGTACTCTTTTGTCACGCGCATTCCAACGCCCATCTCCACGACAAGCACTGGAGTTCCGATCATATTTAATGAATGTGCAAAAGTTGCTTCTAACACAGTAGCAGTTCCATGTACCCACACATAGTCAATATTTAATCGTTTCGCATAAGGAAGCAACGTATCTTTGCATAGTTCATTGATCCTTACCTGCGGAATCTCTCTTAAGAAAATATTACTTGCATGAATGTCAAAGCAAAGATCAGATCCTTTCACATCATCTATGATCTTTGATGCGATATATTCCGCCATGGAACCTTCACTGTTTCCTGGGAAAATTCGATTCATGTCAGATATTCTGGATGCTCTTTGATACGACGTTGTATTTCATAACATACATACTGTCCTTCTAATTCATCTCCATGAATTCCTGTAACTACACTGATCCTTTTTTCATTTCCTGTTAAATTCTCTGGTTCTAGCCTTTGCTTCTTTACGATATAATTTTCGACAGCCGGGAGTGGTGCCGATGCTACAGTTTTTATCATTTGATTACCTCCACGGATGCCTGAGCCCCTGTTGTTGTAACCGTTGTCACATTCTTGGTATAGGTAAATGTGTCATAAATATAATCCATGATCTTTACCGATCGTTTATAATCATTCTTTAATGTCCGGATCATTCCTAAATGATCCTCTATCTCGGATATCATATCCCGTCCTTTCCTTTCACAAGATCGATTCCTGCGATATGTGCAAATATATTTTTAGGCGGTACGATATTCTGACATTGATATAAAAATCCTGGTGAAGAAAATATAAATTCCTCTGGAATCACCCCATCTTTTATGATTTTTTGTTCTGTATAAATATCTAAAAGGAACTTATTGAGTGCATCAGCTCTCTGAATCAGTCCTTTTTGTATTGTCAAGCACTTTTATCAATGCACTTATTTGATCGCTGTCATAAATAATTCGTACATATCATCTTCACCACTTAATTTGGGCGAGTTCTCTCCTCCACCATTCGTACTTCTTCTCATTGTTGCGTAAAATTCTTCTCCGGCATTGATCAGTTCCATCGGATAAATCTCATATCCTAGTTCATGACATTGCTTGCAAAAGGCAAGAATCGGTTCTTTTTCTTCCCTTGTTTTTAATAATGTCTTTCGTATTGTGTCATCATGCAGTGCTTTTTCCTGTAATTCTTCTAATTTTTCGTATACATCCATATCGGACACCTCCTTAAGAAAAAAGGCACTTATGCTATACTGCATAAGCGCCTTTGCTATTATTCTTATTATATCTTGTTTTCTTGATTCTTTCAAGATGTCTTTTTAAGATCTTATTTTACGATCAGGGATTTTCCTGTCATTTCTGCTGGCTGTTCCATTCCCATTAACTCGATTAATGTAGGTACGATATCAGCTAAGCATCCACCTTCTCTTAATTTTAATCCTTCTTCAGCATTTACAAGGATAAATGGTACTGGATTTGTTGTATGTGCTGTAAATGGAGCTCCTGTTTCGTAATCTTTTAACTGCTCAGCATTTCCATGGTCAGCACAGATGAACATCTGTCCATTTACTTCTTTGATTGCTTCTACTGCATCTCCAACGCATTTGTCAACTGCTTCTACCGCTTTGATCGCTGCTTCTTCGATTCCTGTATGACCTACCATGTCGCTATTTGCAAAGTTCATGATGATCACGTCATATTTATCAGATTTGATCGCTTCTACAAGTTTTGCACCAACTTCTGGAGCACTCATCTCTGGCTGAAGATCATACGTTGCTACTGCTGGAGATTTTACTAAGATTCTGTCTTCTCCTTCGTTTGGTTCTTCGACTCCACCGTTAAAGAAGAATGTTACATGAGCGTATTTCTCTGTTTCTGCTAAACGTAACTGTTTTAATCCGTGCTGTGCAAGGAATTCTCCAAATGTATTCTTGATCTCTACTTTGTGGAATGCCACTAATTTGTTAGGGATTGTCACATCATATTCTGTGAAGCATACAAATGTTGTCTTGAAGTATCCGTTTGGACGATCAAAACTGTCGAATTTATCATCACAAATAGAACGTGTGATCTCTCTTGCACGGTCTGGTCTGAAGTTATAGAAAATAACGGAATCGTTTTCTTTTAATGTTGCAACTGGTTCACCATTTTCAACAATAACTGTTGGTACCACGAATTCGTCTGTAACATCTTCTTTGTAAGAAGCATCAATTGCATCGATCGCACTGTCAGCTGTATTTCCCTGTCCCATAACGATCGCATTGTATGCTTTCTGTACACGATCCCAACGATTGTCACGATCCATTGCATAGTAACGTCCAGAGATAGATGCCACTTTACCTACTCCGATCTCATCCATCTTCGCTAATAATTCTTCGATGAATCCTTTTCCTGATGTTGGAGCTGTGTCACGTCCATCTAAGAATAAATGAACATATACGTTCTCTAGACCATTTCTCTTAGCCATTTCAAGAACGCCATATAAATGCGTATTGTGGCTGTGTACTCCACCATCTGATAATAATCCAAAACAATGTAATGCAGAACCATTCTTCTTGCAGTTTTCAATTGCTTCTAACATTGCTTCGTTCTTAAAGAAATCTCCATCCTGGATCTCTTTTGTGATTCTTGTTAATTCCTGATATACGATGCGTCCTGCACCCATATTCATATGCCCTACTTCAGAGTTACCCATCTGACCTTCTGGAAGTCCTACTGCCATTCCAGATGCATTTCCTTTTACGAATGGGTATTCTTTCATTAATTTATCCATTACAGGAGTCTTTGCTTCTGCTACTGCATTGGCTTCTTTGTTTTCATTTAATCCATATCCATCTAAAATCATCAGGACTGTTGGTTTTTTACTCATTATTTTCTCCTTCATTTCCCAAAAATTAATCTTATTTTATGTCCGTTAATATTATAACGATTTTCTTCTTGAAATTCAACTATTATATGATTGTATTTATGGACGTACATTTTAATCTGGAGTATAATATATTCAGATACAATTTATATTTAACTAATATGTTGATTCGTCTTTTCTTTGCTTGCATATTAGTTTTTACAGATTTGGAGGTGCTTAGTATGCTTCATGAAGTTAGTTTTCATTCCTTTAATGGCCGTGATGAGGTGCAAGGTTGGGTTTATGTACCTGCCTGCAAACCAAAAGGAATTGTACAGGTGATCCATGGCTTTGGTGAACATTCCCGTCGTTATTTCCATATGATCGTAAAATTTATGGATGCAGGGTATATCGTTGCTGCAGATGACCATGTTGGACATGGAAAAACTGCAATGTATAATGATACCTGGGGTGACTGGGGTGATGCTGGTTTCCATACGATGATGGAAGATGAACATAAATTAAAAGAAATCGTCAGCAAAATGTATCCTGATCTTCCTTATTTTATGTTTGGACACAGCATGGGATCTTTTATTACGAGAGATTTTGCTGCAAAATATGGAGAAGAACTTGCAGGAATCACAATCTGTGGTACAGCTGGTCATTTCCGTGGTGCTACAGAAGCTGAATCTGCCTTATTGGCTGCTGTAGCTGAAGGAAAAGGGAAAGAATCTGACCCTTCCTTTACTGCTGATCTAATGGGATGGATGTGTGAACGTTGTGGTAATATTTCCATAGGCAATGAATGGATCTGTTCTGATCCTTATGTTCAGCGAGATCATGCAGAAGATCCATTTGATGCATTTACCCGGCCAACTACAAATCAATCTCTGCTTTATTTTGTTCAGATGATGAAAGCGATCACTGGTACCGAATGGGCTGGCAAGATTCCTTCTGATCTTCCGATTTATAATATCGGTGGAGATCAGGATCCTGTTGGTGAATATGGAAAAGGTATTTATGAAGTTACCAACTGGCTTGTAGATACTGGACATACAGTAAAAACTCGTGTTTATTCTGGTTACCGCCATGAGATTCATAATTATGATGAAATCAAAGATGAGGTGGAAGCTGGTATTATTTCTTTTATGGATTCGATTTTAGATGAATAATATACATACCAAATTGTAAACAAAACACCACAGGAGATCTTTATTTCCTTCTGTGGTGTTTTTATTCCAGTTGTACTATTTTAATTGACTTAATAAAGATATTCCAATCGTTCCTTCTGGCATCGTGACACCAAAATTATCTGCGATTGTAGCTCCGATCACTGCAAATGTATCTTGATCTTCTAGCCTTCCATTTTCTTTCATAGACTTTGAATATGCGATAAATGGTGTGTATTCTCTTGTATGGTCTGTTCCTGTATAAGTTGGATCATTTCCATGATCTGCGGTGATGATCAATAAATCATCTTCTTTTAAAACTTCTAACAGATTTCCTAAACCAACATCAAATTTCTCGATCTCTTTTGCATAGCCGACTGGATTTCTTCGATGTCCCCAGAGTGTATCAAAGTCTACCAGATTGGTAAAACAAAGTCCATGAAAATCTTCTTTGCATACATCCACGGTCTGCTGCATTCCATGCACAGAGCTTTCAGAATGATATGCTTTTGTGATTCCTTCTCCACAGAAAATATCATTGATCTTTCCTACTGAAATTACGTCAAATCCTTCATCTTTTAATGCATTTAAAGCAGTTCTTGAAAATGGTTTTAAAGCATAATCCCTTCGATTGCTTGTTCTTACAAATTCGCCTTTTTTCTTTCCCACATATGGTCTTGCAATGATTCTTCCGACTTTCCATTCATTTTTCATCGTAAGCTCTCTTGCGATCTCACAACAGCGATAAAGATTCTTAAGATCAAAAGTTTCTTCATTTCCACAGATCTGCATCACAGAATCGGCAGATGTATATACGATCATTGAACCATTTTTAATCTCTTCTTCACCTAATTCATCCAAAATCTGCGTTCCACTGGCACATTTATTGCCAATAACTTTCTTTCCACATCTTTCTTCTAATTCATGGATCAATTCTGGTGGAAAACCTGTGTCTGTAAAGGTAAGAAATGGTTTCTCGATCTTAAGTCCCATCATCTCCCAGTGACCTGTCATAGTGTCTTTTCCGTTACTAGTTTCTTTTAATCTGGTATAGTAGGCAATTGGATGTTTTTCTTCTTCCATTTCTTTTGTTGGATGCAAATTTAACAATCCAAGCTTTTTTAGATTTGGAATATTTAATGTTCCCACGATATCACAGATATGCCCAAAGGTGTCTACATCATGATCTCCAAATCTGGCTGCATCTGGCATTTCTCCGATTCCCAAGGAATCTAAGACAATGACAAAAATTCTTTTGTATTTCTCCATATCACATGCCCCCATTTCATCTACTCTTGGAATCTTTTTGTGCTTGATCTTACTGTTTATTATAAACCGATTTATTCTTTGCTTCTAGTCTTTTATTCTTTTAACGTATTCTACCATTACATAAAAAAGAAAAAATCCCCCGGATATTCAATATCCGAGGGACCCATCATTTAATTAATCAAATTTATTTATAGTTTACGATTTTACCAAAATCTGGTTTTAATGATGCTCCACCAACTAATCCACCGTCGATATCTGGCTGTGCAAATAATTCTGGTGCACTAGCTGCAGATACAGATCCACCATACTGAATGCGGATTGCTTCTGCTGTAGCTTCATCATATACTTCTGCGATACATGCACGGATTGCTGCGCAAACTTCCTGAGCCTGTTCTGTAGTTGCAACTTTACCTGTTCCAATAGCCCAGATTGGCTCATAAGCGATAACTGCAGTCTTAGCCTGGTCAGCACTTACTCCCTGGAATGCAATCTTGATCTGCTGGCGAACGAAGTCAATTGTAACTCCCTGTTCTCTCTGAGCAAGAGTTTCTCCACAGCAAACGATTGGTGTAATTCCATGTTCAAAAGCTTTTAATACTTTCTTGTTAACAGTCTCGTCTGTTTCAGCAAAGTATTCTCTTCTTTCAGAATGTCCAAGAATAACATATTTTACTCCAAGATCTGTTAACATATTAGGAGCGATTTCTCCTGTGTAAGCTCCACTTTCTTCAAAGTACATATTCTCAGCACCGATTGCAATGTTGCTTCCTGCTGCTGCTTCAATTGCTGCTGGAATGTCGATTGCTGGTACACAGAATACTACATCAGAAGTTTCACTTGCTACTAATGGTTTTAATTCTTCGATTAATGCTTTTGCCTCGCTAGGAGTTTTGTTCATTTTCCAGTTTCCTGCTACGATTGTTTTACGCATAAGACTAATATCCTTCTTTCTTGACATTTTGTTTATAAAGTGTATTAAATATTAAATATTTAAATGCAATGATTATTTGTCGTTGGCTGCTACTACACCTGGAAGATCTTTTCCTTCTAAGAATTCAAGAGAAGCTCCACCACCTGTAGAGATGTGTGTCATCTTGTCTGCAAATCCTAACTGGTTAACAGCTGCTGCAGAGTCTCCTCCACCGATAATTGTTGTTGCATCTGTATCAGCTAAAGCCTGAGCAACGGCAATTGTTCCTTTGGCAAGGATAGGGTTTTCAAATACACCCATAGGTCCATTCCATACAACTGTTTTAGCAGTTTTTACTGCTTCTGCGAATTTCTCACATGTAGCTGGTCCAATATCAAGTCCTTCTTTATCAGCTGGAATTGCATTAGCTGCTACAACAGATACTTCGATCTCAGCATCGATAGGATTTGGGAATCCGTCTGCTACTGTTGTATCGATTGGAAGATATAAATTCTTTCCTAATTTCTCTGCTTTTGCCATCATTTCTTTACAATAGTCGATTTTTTCATCGTCTACTAAAGATTTACCAACTTCTAATCCCTGTGCTTTTAAGAATGTATAAGCCATTCCTCCACCGATGATCAGTGTATCACATTTTTCAAGTAAGTTATCAATTACTTTTAATTTGTCAGCAACTTTCGCTCCACCTAAGATGGCTACCATAGGTCTTTCTGGATTATTAACCGCATTTCCTAAGAAATCAATCTCTTTCTGCATTAAATATCCTACAACGGCTGTGTCAACATATTCTGTTACACCAACGTTTGAGCAGTGTGCTCTATGAGCTGTACCAAACGCATCGTTTACAAATACATCACAAAGGCTTGCAAGATCTTTGCTGAATGCTTCACCATTTTTAGTTTCTTCTGCTCTGTAACGAGTATTCTGAAGAAGTACTACTTCTCCATCTTTCATAGCAGCTACTGCTGCTTTTGCATTATCTCCGACAACATCGTCATCTGCTGCAAATTTAACTTCCTGTCCTAACAGTTCGCTTAAGCGTACTGCTACTGGTGCTAAAGATAATTCTGGTTTTGGTTCTCCTTTAGGTTTTCCTAAGTGAGAGCAAAGGATTACTTTTCCACCGTCAGAAATCAGTTTCTTGATTGTTGGAAGTGCTGCTACCAGACGATTTTCATCTGTAATCTGTCCGTCTTTTAAAGGCACGTTGAAATCGCAACGTACTAAGACTTTCTTTCCTGCTACATTAATGTCATCTACAGATTTTTTGTTTAACATGTTTCGTTTTTCCTCCTAAGATTGTATGCCATAAGGCATATCTTAATTGATCAGGGTTTCTCAATCCTTGATTAAAAATAGGGGCCCGGTCCAAAAGACCGGACCCCTTATCTGAGTCTTATTACACTGTATAATTACAGGCCTGTCCTCATTCCAATATCAAATTAAGCTAATTCAGCAAAGTATTTGATTGTTCTTACCATCTGGCTTGTGTAAGAGTTTTCGTTGTCATACCAAGATACAACCTGAACCTCTGTTGTTCCATTATCTAATGGAAGAACCATTGTCTGTGTAGCATCGAATAAAGAACCATATCTCATTCCTACGATATCGCTAGATACGATTTCGTCTGTGTTATATCCGAAAGATTCTGTCTGAGCTGCTTTCATAGCTGCGTTTACTTCATCAACTGTTACATTTCCTTCAACAACTGCTGTTAAGATTGTTGTAGATCCTGTAGGAGTTGGAACACGCTGAGCAGATCCGATTAATTTTCCGTTTAATTCTGGAATAACAAGTCCGATTGCTTTAGCAGCACCTGTAGAGTTAGGTACGATGTTAACTGCTGCTGCACGAGATCTTCTTAA
>UMDD01008697.1_pt1 | contig 14726 bp, 8 predicted proteins | sample 1964401 | NCBI WGS metagenome assembly UMDD01 (sample SAMEA4835985, study PRJEB28245) | human gut metagenome | biome: gut microbiome; material: fecal sample | place: Denmark | collected 2008
TACGACTTTGAATGGTATGTACGGCATAATATTCCACTTGATTTTGCTCATTTGGCAGAACGATGCAAGCAGTTCAACAATGAGAATATCACTCCAGAGTTATTCAAGGAGAAACTCATTGAGCGTCTCTCTTCAGCTGATATAAAACAAGTGAAAGAAGATGTATTGCCTTTCGTGCGCAATCCAAAAGAACTTGATATTTGGTCAAATGATTATTTCGTGCAGTTGGCCGGGATGGTAAGAATAGAATAATACAACATTAAGCTTTCTCCAAGAAATAACTACTAAAGTATTTATAGCTTTAGTAAGCCTGCACCTTTTCTTATTGGCGAAGTCAATCCAAGTAAGGTTATACTTATTCATAGTCTTATTATTTTGCAAAGAACTCAGTCTTCGACCAATAGGCATAAATCGGGTCTTGGAACGAGATTTCACCGGCTTTATTATCCAATATATCATTCTTGATAAGGACTGCCTTTGAACGGAATATTGAGGTTGTTGAAGAGATTTGATAGCGATGCATCACTTCGGTCGAGCTGATGGCCTTTTCGCCGGCAATAAGAGCTTTGAAATAGTTCAATTGCTGTGTGTGGTCAGTGTTTCGGTGATTGTTACAAACAACAGACCTATGTGACAGCGGTCGCTATTTTTCAAGATTACCTAAGTAGTAATATTCTGTACAGAAAAGGAAGTATTATTTCTTTTTCTGTTCAAATTATTGCTTTCTTTCTATAAATAATATATTGTTTGTTATCTGTAAAATATCAGCCTTATGAATAATATAATAGCATTTAATATCTCCAACGCCCAATAATATGACCAAAGCAGATTTCAACAGGAATAAATTCAAAAATTTATCTCCGTAACACATCATAAAATAAAGTAAAACTACTATATTTGCATATTATATGATATATTGAGCTATGACAAAAAGTACAATGGGTACCAAGTTGCCAAGAAAATTAGAGCAGAAGATGCAGATAGTAGGAGAACAGATCAGGCTGGCCAGATTACGCAGAAATCTCAGTATTGCCCAAGTTGCCGAACGTGCCACCTGTTCACCTCTTACGGTTTCACGTATAGAGAAAGGTGTACCGACAGTGGTAATAGGTATTTATCTCAGGGTGCTTTATGCGCTTCAACTAGATGATGATATCCTTCTGCTTGCAAAAGAAGATGCAATGGGAAAGGCCTTGCAGGATTTGAGTCTTAAGAAACGAGAAAGAGCATCCAAAAAAGAATAAGGTATGAAAAGAGTTTATGTATTTGCAGATTTTGATTGGCTGAAAGCACCAAGGTTGATTGGAGAGATGAGTTACGAATCCCTTCGTGGCTTTGCTAGCTGGTGCTGCAAAAGTTGAATTAGGTAAAAATGAAATAAAATATTTTTAAGAGTATTCAAAATTTTATTTAGGGTATTAATAATATCGAGAGTATGAATTATACAGCTTGGAGTGAACTTATATACAAATATTATTTTGAAAGACACTCAGATGCTAGAGTTGTACTTCATATTACTTTGCAAGATCTTGTTGATTTTGCAAAAGAAGAAAATGTGGAGATTGCAAAAGGTCGATATGCCTCTGAATTTAAGGACGATTTTATCAAAAGGGATTTTGTTTGTAAATTTTGGATTAATATAAAAGATAGGTGCCCTAGTATAGAGGATTTTAAAGAAAAACTATTAGCTCTTAAACATATGGCAAAGGAAGAACATAATTATAAATATCTTCTTCCTATTATTGCTATTTTAATTATGCCAATTTGTGAAAACGATGCGCTTGAATTGCATGGGAATGATTATTATGGCCATCTTTTACCATTTCTATTTAGTAATGGGTTCATAAATAAAAAAGCAAATAATGATGGGAATCTTTTGCAAGATATTGCTTTAGATGAAATTTGGAATTGCATTAATAAGTGGGCTGAGTCAGAATCTCTAGCTTTTAAATCAAGCCAAGTTGTTTCGGGTAATGGAAGGAGACATTATGTACGGTCCCTGATGAAAGAGAGTCTGCTATCACCGTCTCACCTTCAAAAATTTTGTATCATATTTGAAAAAGGAGGTCTTGCCCCTAAAGTTAACATTGAAAATGATAGATTGTTATCAGCCTTTCGTACGAATTATCAATACATTGGATTATCAATTGGAAGATATAATCAGCTAGTAGGTAAAGAGTTCAAAGAGTATCTTATATCTGTTCTACGTAAAGAATACGATCATTGGGATGGTACAACGAAAATAAAAGAGAGGGATCCCAATACGGGAAGAATAAAGATTAAATCAGATAACACGTATTATCCTCTATTATTAATGATGGATTTTGATGTAAATTCTCGAGTAGTAAAATTTGGATTTCATCTATATTGTCCTGATATTGATGATATGGATGATATGCATTTTATTGCGGATAATTCAGAAGTAGATTTACCTTTAATTTATATCAAAAGTGATGGATATGCTAATCGTCCATTTTATATTGAAAATAATATAGTCAATAGAATTTTTAAGGATAGAAATGGTGTATATGAGATACATGAAGAGAATTTAGAAACAATTAAAGGTCGATTCGTTGTTTCTGATTACTATCTTCTCAGAGTCTATCAAAATAAATATATTGCAACGAATGAATTTATCAAGGGTAAGTTTTACTTTATTGTTGTAAGAAAAGATGTAATAGAATTATTTACGGAATGGCTCAAAGGAAATTCCGCTGAATTTGTTTCTGATTGTATATTAGGCGGTAACTATTGTCTGTATAGGATAAATTGCGCTATTATGGAAATGCCACAGCGTAATAATTTGCGTTTTAATTCAGATTTGAAATGCAAATCCGTGAATAATATCGAAGTAAAGACGGCAGAAAATCAGGAGGTTATATTATTATCTAATTTATTCCCTGCACATTTTGAAATTTCAGGTGTTGATGTAGCAAAAGATAAAATATATGCAGTTTCTTTGAATAGTGAAAATAGGTACTCACAAGAGTTGATTTATGATCAGAAGAAAAGTGTCTGGATATTATCTGTAAGTATAAATACAGAGTTTGTACTATATTGTAATGAAAGTCGTATACCTTATGGACATACATATAAATTTTCAGATTTTATTCTTCCGAAAAGTTTTAAAGAAGTAAAATTGGATAAATGGGGCAAAACAAATGGAAAACTATTTTCATTGGGACTAACACTCCCTGATGAAGTTGCTAATAAGAATTTGATTAACTGGTCTTTGTTAAAGGAGCAAATGGAAGATGCTCCGATAAAGACTATTGTAAATAATACATATAAAGAAACAGATTATCTTCTCTATGCAATTACATCGGCTTCTTATCAAACAGATAGTTGGCTGATGAATATGAAATGGATTAAATCCATTCGGGACCGTATTGTTTCAGAATTGGAAGATAAAGGGAAAGAATCTCAACCTGATAGATTTGCACTAAAAAATTTGCTTGCAGATTATTTCCGAATGGGATATATAAATTATGCATATACAGAAAATGGATTGTGTATAACGGCAAATCACCCTACTTTAATATTACTTGTCCCAGAATATAAGAGAGAGATTTTGCCAGGCGCAGATGGAAGGAATATTGTACGTCGCAAATGTATTGAAAGGAAATATAAATGCCTGTTGTCTGGTGGTAGAACCATATCCCTTATTAAAGAGATAGAAAGGTATCAATTACAATATCAATATGAATTAGAAATAAAATGTGAGGACAATAGTTTGATGCCTCAAACCATTTATCTTTATGCGGAGGAAAGAGATTCGTTTAAAAAATTAGCAGAGAAGTTAAATCTTAAGTATCAAGATAATATCTATTCTAATGCATTGCTTGAAACATTGCCCTCAGTTGAAGAGTATATTGAAGAAATAACTTCTAATGGTGTAGAAAGAGATTTGTTTATGGTTAAAAGCTTTCGTGCAATAGATTATAAAAGAATGGCTGAATTGTATCCTGAAAAATTGAAATTGGGTAGGTATCTGTCTAATGCGGAGATAGATAAAAGAAACTTTGACAAAAATAAGGATTTTGTAATTTTCTTTCCGGGTACTAAAGATGAAGTTTCTGTATTGATTCATGATGGGCAAATGAAAGAAGTTGATAAATACTGGGGACATTTTATCGGAATGAGGTATGCAGATGCGAAAGTTCTTATTTATGATAAAGAACGGGCACAAATTAGTATGCCTCAACAGTTAAGATTACCTTTACTTTATGCTAGAGCATTGACAATGTTGACAGGACAAACTCCTGAGTCAACTTTGGGTAGTCGGGCTTATAATATTGGCGTAAATCCTTGTACAGATGCAAGTGCAAGTAGTCCGGATACAATCTTAAAAAAATTAGGACAAATTTAAATTATGATGTATTATGGCAAAATATCTTATTGATCCAATATATGCGTATAAGGAGATAAAGGATAATTTTATCCTTTATGTAAAGACCGCATTTGGAACACGATATAAAAGTATTGAAGAAGAACGTGAAGAGTTATTACGAACAGATCAAGTTGCGGCTCGTGAGCCTTGGATAGAACCATTACCTGCTTATAAGAATGTTGAATTGGATAATGGTGAAAAGCTGCGTATTTCATCGTTAAGAAAGCAGGATCTCCCAACGATGAATCAAGAGTCATCTTCTATATTTAAGGAATTTATTCTTAAAGGATTAATAAAAGGGGATTACCCGATATATCAGCATCAAGCAGAAATGTTGCGTAAAGCATTGGAAGGAAAAAATTGTGTTATCACCTCTGGTACCGGTTCCGGTAAAACAGAATCGTTCTTACTACCTATGCTTGCGAGCATTATTCAAGAAGCGGAGAATGAATGGAAACAGCCTGTTGCATATACTCCAAACCGATGGTGGAATGCGAATGATGGCAATCCGTTGCTTATGCAGGATATATTTGAATTCCCGCAAGGAGCAGAACAAGGAACTCCCGGATATTTAGCATCTTCTGCTATGCAGCGTCCTAATGAAAAACGAGATGCGGCTGTCAGAGCCCTTATAATATATCCTATGAATGCATTGGTAGAAGATCAAATGACTCGTCTGCGTGATGCTTTGGATAATGATGAAGTACAAAAGTGGATGACAGAGCGTTTGCACGGAAATCGCATCTTTTTTGGACGTTATAATGGTGCTACGCCAACGCCTGGTTATCCAAAGTTTGGAGAAACAGATAGGAATCGTCGAATCTATCAAAGTTTGTTGTCTTCTATGAATGCATTAGACAAAATGACAGACGATACATTAAAACTTCTTGATTCTAATTTATCTGAAGAACAACAAAGAAAAAATAAAAAGAAATATGAGGTAAGACGCACCATTTCACAAATGATATGTGGCAAGGATGGCATTGCTTCATCAGAAATGCGTTCACGATTCGACATGCAACAGACACCTCCCGATATTCTGATTACCAATTATTCTATGTTGGCAATGATGTTGATGCGAGAGGTGGACAATCCAATTATAGAAAAGACTCGACAGTGGTTGGCAAAAAGTTCATCACATATTTTTCATCTTGTTATTGATGAGTTGCATTTAAATCGTGGTACTTCAGGTACAGAAACCGCCTATCTTATTCGCTTGTTGCTTAATCGACTCGGTCTATCACCAGATAGCCCTCAGTTAAGAATTCTTGCGTCTTCAGCATCTCTTGAAGTCACTGGCACAAAGAGAAATGAAAGTTTGAAATTTTTAAAGGACTTCTTTGGAACCGAGTTTACTGCAGATAATGTTGTTGAAGGGCATTATATGCAAACTGTACAAAGTTATAACAGTGTTCTTCCAACAGAGCCATTTGTTAGAATTTATGATTTGTTTTACGAGAACCCCTCGTGTTTTGAAGAGTATCAGACTAAGGCTGAAATTAAAAATCGTGTAGATGAGGTTTGTTCTAACGTAGCTTTATCATTAGCAACCTATGCACATTGTGAATTGCCTGATACTGATGGATTGGCACAGTTGCTCCATGTCTTTGCATCCGATGAATTGTCCATAGCTAAACGTTTGTCAGACACCTTTGATTTAAAAGAACTGGGGCATAACAGGGCCATTCCATTTTCTAAAGGGAAAGGTGAACCAGAATCTGCAAATGCGTTAGGACGGTATTTTGTAGACTATCTTTTTGGTAATATGAAGGATGAATCTGTGAAGGCCGCCGAAGGTTTAGTAATAATTCGGGGGTTATATGATATATTTGATAAGGTAGATTGTGGACCTATGCAGCGTTTTCGTTTCCATTTATTCTATCGAAACATAGATGGATTATGGGCTACGCTTGAGAAGTATGATGAGGAGAAAGGGAGGCCGGTAGGTAAGCTTCATGCCCATTCTTATGAGATAGATGGAGACAAGCGTGTGTTGGAGTTGCTTTACTGCGAACAATGTGGTACATTGTTTTATGGAGGCAAACGACATGCTTATAGAGAACAAGGTATGTGGAAGACAGATATATTGCCGACTAGTTCTAATCTAGAAGATTTACCTGAGCGACAGAGCCAGGTTATGGTAGAGAAACGAAATTATCACGAATTTGCAATTTTCTATCCAGTACCGTCAAGTATTCGTGATGTTGATAGAATGTTACAAGAAGTCGGTGTCGGTTTACAACATAAAATAAGTTTTAATGAAAATCGAGAAAACTTAAGTTGTCACTGGCAACTTGCTTTCTTGGATGAAAAAACGGGACACGTTACTATCGCTCAAGATGGAGAACAACATTCCGGCATCAGAGGCTTTTTATATACTGTGGAAGCTTTGGATGGAGAACAAAATATTGATGCAGCTATCAAAGCTCCTGCATTACCTTGCCATTGTCCACATTGCGCTACAGACAGATTTGGAAGGTCATTCCGCTCACCTCTTAGAGGATTCCGAACTGGTTTCAATAAAGTCACTCAGTTATATGCTCGCGAATTGTTCTACCAGTTGCCTACTGCACATAATCGTAAGCTTGTGACATTTGCTGATAGTCGTCAAGATGCTGCTGTTGTAGCTAATAGCATTGAGCGTAATCAATATACAGATTTAATGCGCGATATCATTGTAGAAGAATGTACACTTGATCCAAGTATAGATTATGAAGCAAAACGAAATTATCTTGATGAACTTTTGACTGATAAGAATGAGGCTAAAACAACACTTGATAATCCTAATGCAACATCACGCGAGATACGTAGTGCTCAACGTACACTTAATACCATAGACGACGAGATTGCCGAGGTAAAAAACATTTTGGAAAAAACTATTCCTGTAGAACAATTAATAAATACGAATAATTGCATTGATTCGCCTATTTATAAAGCTTTTAGAGAATTATATACAAATCCTGCTGGTTGCAACTCTGCGAATCAGCATTTTGAGGAAACACCGACCGCTAGTCCGGTAATGTGGTATGAGATAGATAACAATGCATCTCCATTGTTGAAACAAGATGTTAATAGAAAAGTTGGAAGTGCCATTATTCAAAATGTTATGCATGTGCTATTCGGACGTTTGCATTATAATGCTGAAAGTGCTGGTATTGGATGGGTTACTGTACCAAGGGATGAAAATAGGATTCATGGTATACTTACTAATTCAGGTTTAGCTGATATTTCATCGGATGTATTTATGGAAATAGTCAATTCTGTTATTCGATTAATTGGTAATTCATACCGATATACAAATAACCCTTATGATATATTTCCTACAGACAGTGATGCGAATTTTCAAAATTTGAAAGCGAAATCTCCTATTAGAAGGTATATTTATTCGTGTTGTGATAAGTATCGAATACCATATGTAAGACAGAATGGAAGGCAAACAAAGGTTCCCAACATACTGGGGCAAGCTGTTCTGGATTATCTTGCCTTAACAGGCAATCAACAAATGTTTTTGCAACCTCATGCATTATTGATTCGTGGAGTTTTGCCAAATGAAATTGGTTATATTTGCCCTAAGTGTGGTCGTGTACATCTAAATAAATCGGCAGGAATTTGTACCGGTTGTTTTCAACATTTGGATGAAATACATACCATTACTATTGATGAACTGCGCAGGCAAACGGACTTAATGATTAATATTGTTAAACATCGTCCTGCTTGTAGATTACATAGTGAGGAACTTTCAGGGCAGACCGATAATCAAAGTGAACGTCAGATGGAATTTCGCGATATTGTAAGAATCGATCAAAATTCTGCTCATGCAGAATACATAGAAAAAGTTCGTTCTATTGATGTCTTGAGTGTAACCACTACCATGGAGGTTGGGGTTGATATCGGTCCATTACAGGGTGTTATGTTAACAAATATGCCTCCTCAGCGATTTAATTATCAACAAAGAGTAGGACGAGGAGGTCGTCGAGGACAGGCTTACTCTATGATTTTGACCCTATGTCGAGGTCGCAGTCATGATGAACATTATTTTCTAAACCCTCATCAGATAACTGGTGATCAACCTCCTACTCCTTTTTTGTCGATGAATCAGTTAGAGATTCTGCAAAGGTTATATGCAAAGGAAGTGTTGTATTATGCGTTCAAGTCTTATTCCGATGAGTCTAATGTCCGCTTAGATGGCAACACTCATGGCGAATTTGGTACACGGCAAGGATGGATAGATAATGTAGGGGCCATAAAAGATTATGTGCAAAGTTGGTTATGTAATACAACAAATTTAGATAAGCTGTACCATATAGCCACTTTGTTAACCAATGACAAGAATCTTGTTTCAAAGTTAGTTCAATATGTATCTGATATTACTAATAAAAATTGCTTGATAATGCAAATGGATCGAACTGTAACAGACCAATCTATTGTTGCTGATATGCTTGCGGAATGTTTGGCTGAAGGTGGTGTATTGCCAATGTATGGAATGCCGACACGAGATCGACTCTTATATCATAGTTTGCAATATACTGAAGGAAATGTGGTAAAAGAAGAAATTGCTTCAGTTTCACGTCCAATAGATCAAGCTATTACAGCTTTTGCCCCTGGCGCTTCTATCACAAAGGATAAACATATTCTTACATCTATTGGTTTTTCTCAATCATCAATAGTGTATGGAATAGGAATCAATGGTCAAGGGTGTATCAAGACAAAAGGTAATGCAAATGCTCCTATATTTCCTTTAAGGATGACATTATGGGAATGTAGCAATCCTAGCTGCAAGTGTATTGTAACAGACAATCGTAATCCAAATACTCAAGGTGTAGTCTGCGATTACTGCATGTCACCAATGACTTCCAAAACGATTTGTACACCTGCATCATTTATTACAAGTCTTTCGAAAGGTTTTGATCAAAAAGATGATTCTGAAATTATAGTAAAGCGTAATGGTATTTGCATGGAGAATTCAGAACGTCCTATAGTTAAAGTCTTTGATGATATGAATGTCTCTCTTTCGTTATTTAGAAACGGTAAAACGTGGCGAATAAGTGATAAGGAAATTGAAGGTCGTGAATGTAGTGTAAGCTATAATTTGAACGGAACTAGGATTCGGTCTTTGGCAAAACAATGGATTGCAAATCCCATTTATAATGGTACGGATAGTCCCAATATATTAAATGGCAATGTAACGCTATTACCTCCTGATGACAAAGATGTTAAAACATATATTACACCATTGGGTAATAGGTTGGAAACGATTCATTTGGCAGCACAAAAAATAACGAATGTGATAACATTGTCTCCTGCAAATAGGGTGGAAGGATTGATTCTTGAACCTTTCCATTGTGTTAATAATAGATTGGATTTTAGAACACAAGGGGTAAGAGCTGCATATTATACTTTATCATTCCTCATCCAGAGAGCAATAGCATCAAAACTTGATATAGACCCAACCGAAATAGACGTTGTTGAGGTTCTTTCAAAGACAGGAAATTTGGGTGAAGTGTGTCTTGCTGATGAAAAGATAAACGGTTCAGGTTTTGTCGCTGATTTCTGTTTGAATTTCCTTGATTATAGAGACAGAATACTGAATGGAATGGATTTGTATTTTAAGCAGATGTTAAGCGATGAACATATTAAGGAATGTGATTCTTCATGTTATAAATGTTTGAAATCTTATAAAAACATGCCTTATCATGGTTTACTTGATTGGCGTTTGGGTATTGCTCTGTTTCGTGTAATGTGTGATAATAATTATAAGGCAGGTGCAGATGGTAAATTCAATACACCAGAATTAAAGGGCTGGTCTGAGTTGGCAGAGACATTATTGAAGTCGCTAAATGAAGGATTTTATAGTACTAATCCATATCAAATAGCTAAAACAAATAATGGGATACCATATATGTATGATACAGAAGGGAAAAGGAAGCCAGTTTTTGCTTCGCATCCGCTATGGGAGGGTGTTGCAGAGACCCAAATACTTGCTGATGCAGTTTTTGAAGCATCTCTTATTTGTAATGCAAAATGGGATAGTTCAAATGTTATAACAATTGACACATTTAATTTGCTTCGGAGAATAAGTAATTGTTACGAGTATATTCAAATACAACAAAATATCTGATATGAGATTTATCAAGATACCACATATTGATGATACTTGGGACAAAGTTCATATTAAGACTTTGTCTCCAAGCTCTTTCTCATGGATTTGTAATGGATGTGCATATCAGGTTCTTCTTCAAAAGGTATTATATACATTAGGTGATAATACTTATTTTTTGCCTCCTCACAAAAATACGATTCTTGGAACAATCATACATAAAATTTATGAATTAGCCTCAAAAGGCACATTATCTACTCCAAGAGAAATGATGGAAATATGGGAGCAACTTGTTAATGAGCAGAAAAAAAAACTAATTGAAAGTTATCCTACTTTATTAAATCCTAAAATTAATGATTACGATAAAAGAAATAAAGCTATAAGATATGCAATTACTATACACGAGAAAAAAACAGATTTTTTATTAGAATCTACAAATATCAAGATAGTTTCGGAAAAGCCATTTGTTTGTGAGGATATAGGACTCTCAGGAGTTGTAGACAAGATGATAATTGATTCTGGAAATATCGATATTATCGATTACAAGTCTGGTCGGGTGGTAGATGAAGATGGTAATCTGAAGTTGGAATATATTGTTCAATTGCATCTTTATGCTGCTATGTGTGTACATCTGTCCTTAGGAAATATACGGTCATTGAAACTAATAGATATTGAAGGACAGCTTTTTGATATAGTTTATGATGAGGAATTAAGCAAAGCTCTTGTAAAAGACGTTGCAGAAAGAATTGTTAAATTAAACAATGCAATAAATGCACGTCAATTTGAAGATTTAATAAAACCGGATAAAGATAGGTGTGGCTATTGCTCTTGCAGGCATATTTGTAATTATATGATTCAATCGGACGAATTGATATACAGAACAATATGTGGTTATGTTAAGAGGATCTCTAGTTCAAATATGTATATTTTACAAAATGGGGATATCACATATTATATTTCTGGAATTGGTGTGTATCCAATTGATGATTATTATGGTTATATTGGGAAAAAATTGGTATTTATTAATGTGATCCGTACTTCTTCATTAGCAAATAATTACACCTATAAAGTAACTGAAAATACATTAGTTTATGAATTATAACACAATAAATATAAAAAAAGAAAGAATACCTATTATTTCTTTTTTTTCAGGTGGGGGATTTATGGATATGGGTTTTATAAGTGCTGGGTTTGATGTCGTATTTGCAAATGAATATGATAAAGTGTTTGCACAACTGCATGATGAAGGCTTATTTTCATGGGCAAAAGCTCATAAGGAAAGATTCTGTCCAATTAGTACAACTGAATCTTTAACAGATTTATCTCCTAAAGCTATAATTGATATGGCTTTTCCCAATGGTGTTCCAAATTTATGGGGTATAATTGGAGGACCTCCTTGTCAAGATTTTACAATGAATGGAAATGGAAAAGGCTTTAATGGTGAACGTGGGAAAATGACACAAGTTTTCTATAATAGAATACGTAAGATGAAACCTTCGTTCTTTGTTATGGAAAATGTGGTAGGATTACTTATGCGCAAAGAGCAGAAAAGAATACTAGATACTTTATTGTTAAATAGTATTTGTGATGATTATTATATTGATAGACAAATATTGAATGCGCTTTATTACGGAGTACCTCAATATAGAAAAAGGGTGTTCATAATTGGAATTCGTAAAGACTGCTTCACTCCATTGGTTACACGTACACCATCTATTGATAATGTAACATCAATAGATTTTCCTTGGCCAAAAGCTAAATTTCCAAATGCAGAAAAAGAATATGACTGGCCTTCAATGATTCCTTATGGCACAATAAATGTGATAAAGCCAGAAAGCATACCATACGAACTCTGTGTCCAAAGCTGTTTAGATAATGCGGTAAATATGCCTAATGGAATAGAATATTTTGAACTTATTAAAAATTCAGAAAAGAGAAAGGAAATTTACGAAGGGGATACAAAACGCAGATCATTTAAAAGATTACATCGTTATCGTTATAGTCCAACAACATGTTTTGGTAATAATGAAATCTTTCTTCATCCATATAATAATAGGAGATTATCTGTTCGTGAAGCATTAAGAATACAAGGTGTAGATGATAAATATTGTTTTGGTCCTGGACGACTTTCAGCAAAGTTCAAAATTATTAGCAATGGCGTTCCTACTCCTTTAGCGAAGGTCGTAGCAAACTCGCTATATGATTTTTTATATGATTTACAGAGAAATAAATAGTCTAGCTTAGATACTATTTGTTGCATAAAAAATATTATTAGGAGATTCAAAAACTCTCCTAATAATATTTTTTAATAGTTATATTTTTAGCTCCTTTAACGGCAACCCATAATTATATTGTCTGAAAAATCCTCTGTGGATAAGTTTCAAACCAAGGGTCTGATAATACTTGTAATCATCATCCTCGGTGCAGAGGTATTTGTAACCATAGCGCGGGGCGTACTCCTTGAAGAAACGGGCAAGGTCTTTCAGGTTCTCCTGTTGGTTTCGTTTGAAGTTGCTGCGCACAATGATAATGCTCCAGTCGGGGATGCTGCCAACGCCGCAACTGTATTCCCAAAAACGGATGTATAAATCCATTTCGCCTACATGGACGGAAACACAAATGCCGTTGGCGTTGTGCATGACAGAACAGCAATTTCTGTAACCGAATCTCTCACACAAATAGAGATTGAAATCGTAAATAAAATCGGAATAGTTCATAATAATTTGAATTTTGATGGTTAATAAAAAATTGATTATAGACTGAAACCTCGCTTGCGTTTCGGTTTCTTTTTCTTCTTTTTAAGCCGGTTGGCCTGTATTGCTTCCTCCGTATCATAATCCGTAGGAGAGGGAGTAAACAGTCCCAGACTAATACCGGAATGATTCTCCTGCTGATATTCATGCCGAGGTTCCTCGCGTATGGTTTCTGCCTGTGACTGACGCTGGTTCATAGTAGCAGAAAGAGCGTTATATCTCAGTTCCTGGTCGATGTTCAGGTAACTGAACTGACGGTCAATCTTGGAACCGCTAAAGGTCAGTTGGTCACATGTGAACTTGACACCTTGCATCTCTCCGGTCGTGCGACTTTGCTTCCATTGCGTATCAATTCCGTACTTCCGTAAGGCCAGTCGCAGCTCACTCCAGCTTCGGGCGTTCGGAACTTCTCGTTTCAAGGCATGATAGATAAAATACTTTACCTTGTCATGATGACGTAACCGCATGAAATTGACATGCTCTTTTCCTTCGGCAAAATGCAAACGGTAACGGGCTGTCAGCATCTTGCAGACCTTTTCATTCCGGTAGCGGTCGTTCTTGTCGCTGATGGTGCGTCCGTCATTATCCACACGGTTGTAAACGATATGACAATGCGGATGATCACGGTCGGTATGCCGGGCGATGATGAATTGCGTGTTCTCGATTCCCATCAGCTTCATATAGTCGTGGGCAATTTTCAGCATCAGTCCATCATCGTCACGGATGCGGTCCCCGTCTTCTGCAGAGAAACTCAATGATATATGGCCGACCTTGTTCTTGACCTTGTCATTCAATAAAGTCTGCAACTCGAATTGCTCCGCTATTTCTTCGGGTGAACCGTAGACACCAACTGCTTTCAGCAGTCGCGATTTATCTTCTTTCAGCACATAGTTTACGCACCCGGAAAACGATGTGCCCTTAACAATCTTACCTATCATCCTTGAGTTGTTTTATGAGTTGAGAAATTTGCTGGGTGACGGTCCGGCACTCATCGGCCACACGATAAAAACCGTAAGCGTTGGCTCGTTTGGCAAGCTGATTCAGGTTCGTACTTTCGCCAATCAGTTTTCGGATGATGTCAAGATTTTCTCTCGTAATCCGTTCGCGCACCGTACCGTGTTCAATGAGTGAACGCACTACTTCGCTTTGACTGCGTTTACTGCGCCGGCTGAGTGCTCTGAGCCAGCCGAATTGTTCGTCTGTAAGACGGATTGTAACTGTATTTTTCTTGTCCATAATATTTGCTTTTGAGATTAATAATTGTGACCATCGGGAGCCGTCTCACCTTCTTTTGAGGTGAGCAAGTGGCCGGGAAATGTAATACACCGGCATAAACTTGCTCCAGTGAAAAAGAAGAGAATCAGACATCTGACAGTCATCGTTTGAAAAGTCCTTCCCGAGTATGTTGAAGCGTTGCTGAAAGCGGTGCTTTCTCCACATTGACGAGCTGTAAATCGAAAGTTTCGACCAGCGTTTTCAAGGCCGG
>UMDD01022808.1_pt1 | contig 14643 bp, 9 predicted proteins | sample 1964401 | NCBI WGS metagenome assembly UMDD01 (sample SAMEA4835985, study PRJEB28245) | human gut metagenome | biome: gut microbiome; material: fecal sample | place: Denmark | collected 2008
TCTGCTGGCGGGTCTAATTGTTGAAAGAAGCAGATATTTAAGTGTGGTTGTAATTATGAATATAATTGATGCTCTTATAATAATAGCAGGGGCATTTGCATTTGGAATAAGGGTTACGATGTATGCAATTCTGGCGATTGTTATAACAACTTTTATAGCTGAATTTATTATAAGATGGCATATGAAAGTTAAGAGTTTTGGTGATGTTAGTGAAGATTGATTGAGTAAATTTGTGCAAAATACACATCAATTTAATAATTATGGTAAAAGTGATAAAAAAGCAACTGCGATATTTGGCTAATTACCATATAGCCAAGGACAGGCATTTAGTGTAGAATAAGCAGTATCAGAAAGCGTGCATACGCTTTTTATATTTTAGGAGGAAAGTTTTCAATGGCAAGTTTATCACTTAAAAATGTTTGTAAAGTATATCCTAACGGCTTTGTAGCTGTTAAAGATTTCAACCTTGAAATCGCAGATCAGGAATTTATTATCTTCGTAGGACCATCTGGTTGTGGTAAGTCTACAACTCTTCGTATGATCGCTGGTCTTGAAGAAATCAGTTCTGGTGAATTATGGATCGGAGACAAGCTCGTTAATGATGTAGAGCCTAAGGATAGAGATATCGCTATGGTATTCCAGAATTATGCGTTATATCCACATATGTCAGTATATGACAATATGGCATTTGGTCTTAAGTTAAGAAAGGTACCTAAGGATGAAATAGATAAGTCAGTTCATGAAGCTGCTAAGATTCTTGATATCGAGCACTTACTTGATCGTAAGCCAAAGGCTCTTTCAGGTGGTCAGAGACAGAGAGTTGCTATGGGACGTGCTATCGTTCGTAGTCCTAAGGTATTCCTTATGGATGAGCCTCTTTCAAATCTTGATGCTAAGTTAAGAGTTCAGATGCGTGTTGAGATTTCTAAGCTTCATAAGAGATTACAGACAACAATCATCTACGTTACACATGACCAGACAGAGGCTATGACACTTGGTACAAGAATCGTAGTTCTTAAGGATGGTATTATACAGCAGGTAGATACACCTCAGAACCTTTACAATACACCTAACAACATCTTCGTTGCTGGTTTCATTGGTTCACCTCAGATGAACCTTATTGATGCTACAGTATCTCAGGAAGGTTCACAGGCAGTTCTTAAGATGAGCGAAGAAGTTACTATCAAACTTCCAGCTGAAAAGAGCAAGAAGCTTATCGATGAAGGTTATGTTGGAAAGACAGTTGTAGTTGGTATCCGTCCAGAAGACGTTAAAGATGATCCAGAATTTATCGCTGCTCATCAGGATACTAAGTTTAAGTCAACAATCAGAGTATATGAATTACTTGGTGCTGAAGTTAACCTTCACTATGAAATCGGTGATGTTACATGTACAGCTAAGGTTAATCCTAGAACAACAGCTCGTCCAGGTGATGAAGTTGAATTCGCTATGGATGTTGCAAGACTTCATGTATTTGATAAGGAAACAGAAATGGTAATTACTCACTAATTACTATACATAATTAGATATTTGTATTATTCAAATATAATTATTTTATAAAATTTAGAGGAAGTGTATAATTTCTATACATTTCCTCTTTTTTTTTTTGTCATTTTGCTTTACAATGATATAGTAAATGTCAAAAAGATGCGAAGGAATGGAGTATAATATGATTTCAAATCAGATTTTACAGACAACCGTTGATGGGTTAAAAGAAATATCACGAGTTGATTTATGTGTTATTGATGCAGAGGGCAAGGTTGTAGCTAAGACATTTGATAATGTTGCTGAATGTACAGCAGATGCACTTGTATTTATAGATTCACCAGCAGATAGTCAGGTGGTTAATGGATATCAGTTCTTTAAGGTTGTTGAAGATGGCAATCTTGAGTATATAATATTGGCTAAGGGAACAACTGATGATGTATTTATGTTAGGAAAGCTTGCAGCATTTCAGATACAGAATCTTTTAGTTGCTTATAAGGAAAGATTTGATAAGGATAACTTTATAAAGAATCTTCTTCTTGATAATCTTCTAAGGGTTGATATGTATACAAGAGCTGAGAAGCTTCATATTGATACGGATGTAAAGAGAGTTGTATATATTATTGAGACTAAGCACGAGAAAGATATTAATGCATTAGAGACAATAAGAACTTTATTTGCTTCAAGAACAAGGGATTTTATCACAGCAGTTGACGAGAAGAGTATAATACTTGTCAGAGAGGTTAAGAGTAATGAAACTTACGAAGACCTTGATAAGACAGCAGAAGTTATTATAGATATGTTAAATACAGAGGCTATGAGTTCTGCTCATATTGCTTATGGTACTATTGTTAATGATATAAGAGAAGTATCACGTTCTTACAAGGAAGCTAATATGGCTCTTGATGTAGGCAAGATATTCTATAGTGACAAGAATGTTGTTGCATATAACAGACTTGGTATTGGACGTTTAATATATCAGCTTCCACTTCCACTTTGTCAGATGTTCATAAGAGAGATATTTGACGGAAAGTCACCTGATGATTTAGATGAGGAGACATTATCAACAATTAACAAGTTCTTTGATAACAGCCTTAATGTATCAGAGACATCAAGACAGTTATATATCCACAGAAATACTCTTGTATACAGACTAGATAAGCTTCAGAAGACTACAGGCCTTGATTTGAGAGTGTTTGATGATGCCATAACATTTAAGATTGCACTTATGGTAGTTAAATATATGAAATATATGGAAAGTAAAGATACATACTAATTTGGAGGAATATTAATAATGATTATAATGGAAGATGTTACCAAAACGTATACATCTGGAGTTCCTGCTTTGAACGGAATTAATCTTCACGTTCAGAAAGGAGAATTCGTGTTTATAGTAGGTAAGAGTGGTTCAGGTAAGTCAACTCTTATAAAGCTTCTTCTTAAGGAACTTGACCCAACATCGGGTAAGATATACGTTAATAAAAAGTACCTTAATAAACTTACAAGAAAGAAGTTACCATATCTTAGAAGAGATATCGGTGTTGTATTTCAGGATTTCAGACTTTTACCAGATCGTAATATATACGATAATATTGCATTTGCACAGAAAGTTGTCGAAGCTCCTAATAAGAAGATTAAGAGCAGGGTTCTTGCTATGCTTTCAATGGTAGGACTTCTTGATAAGTATAAGTCATTTCCTAATGAGTTATCAGGTGGTGAACAGCAGAGAGTTGCCATAGCCAGAGCACTGGTTAATAAGCCAGCTATATTATTGTGCGATGAGCCTACAGGTAACCTTGACCCAGCTAATTCTAATGAGATTATGAAGATATTAGATCAGGTTAACAAGCAGGGAACAACAGTACTTGTTGTTACTCATAATATGGAGATAGTTCAGCAGATGAAGAAGAGAACTATTACTATGAGCGAAGGCAAGATTATCAGTGATTTGGAAAAAGGTGGTTATTTCTATGAAGATTAGATCGTTATTTTATCATATTAAAGACGGATTAAAGAACATCTATCGTAATAGATTGTTCTCTCTTGCGTCTATAGCAACAATTACAGCGTGTATATTCCTTTTTGGTGTATTCTATGCACTTGTATCCAATTTTCAGTATATGATTCATAAGGCTGAGAATGAAGTATGCGTAACAGTATTTTTCGATGAAGGACTTACAGACGCAGATATTAAGAAGCTTGGCGATACGATAAGCCAGCGTAATGAAGTGTCAAGAATTCATTATACATCAGCTGATGAAGCGTGGGAGAATTACAAGGCTGAGTATTTTAAAGATTACCCAGAACTTGCAGAAGGTTTCAAGGATGATAATCCTCTTGCTAATTCTTCATCATATGAGATATATCTTAATGAAGCTTCAAGTCAGGCTACACTTGTAACATACCTTGAAAATCTTGATGGTATAAGACAGGTTAACCGTTCAGAGGCAACAGCAAGTGGACTTGCCAGTGCCGCAAGACTTGTTAGTTACATAACAATAGCAATTATAGTTATTCTTCTTGCAGTATCTATATTCCTTATTACTAACACAATTGTAATAGGTATTACTGTCCGTAAAGAAGAGATTTCTATTATGAAGTATATAGGTGCTACAGATGCATTTGTTAATGCACCATTCTTCGTAGAAGGTATTGTAATTGGACTTGTTGGTTCAATTATTCCAATAGTTATTCTTAGATTTGTATATGAGAATATTATTAATTTTGTTATGAATAAGTTCTCGATACTTCAGAATATTCTTGCATTTATGCCGGTTAATGATGTATTCAGAATACTGGTTCCAGTAGGAATTCTTCTTGGTATCGGAATAGGTGCATTAGGAAGCTTCTTTGCTGTAAGAAAGCATGCTAATGTATAGCAGATAATATTAGCCAGACATAGGACTGCTGCATTGAATTATATGATTATGTATTATATATGAAGATTATATTATGTGATTGTATATGATATGTGGAAGTCCTATTTAAAAATAAAAATGGTATCCGACAGTATAGATTGTTATGCTATTGTTAAGCGGCTGTTTGTATGCATTTTATAAATGGTCTGACTGAATGGAGGAGTTGTATGAGGAGAGCATTAGCAAAAAGGCTTATTCCATTGTTGATGGTACTTGTGCTTGTAATACCATATTTTGCAGTGTCATATTATGATGTATATGGAGATGATAAGCAGAATCTCAATGATGCTAACAGCAAGAAAAAAGATTTGCAGAGCCAGTATGAACAGACAGAGAAAATAATTGAAGACTTAAAGGCACAGAACGATGATATGATAGCTTATATTGCCCAGCTTGATGCACAGATGTCCAGTGTTGATGGCGAGCTTAATGAGGTTAATGAGCAGGTTGAGCAGATAGAGGCTGAGATAGCGGATACAGAAGAAAAGCTTGCACAGGCAGAGATAGAGGCAGAAGAACAGTATAGTTCAATGAAGCTTAGAATTCAGTTTATGTATGAACATAATGATGAAACATATTTTGCATTGCTTATGAATTCCCAGAGTATGGGTGATATGCTTAATAAGGCGGAATATATTACAAAAATCTCACAGTATGACAGGGAAATGCTTGAAAAATATAATGCTACTGTTACTTATATAACTGTCGCCAAAGCACAGTTAGAAACGGACAGGGAGACACTTGTAACCAAGCAGGAGGAGCTTGAAGATAAGAGAGCTTCACTTTCACTGCTTGAGTCAACCAAGAAGAGTGAAATGGCTTCATTACAGAAGAATAAGCAGCAGCAGGAGAATTATAAAGCTAAGATAGAAGCTGATATAAAGGCTCAGGACGAATATATTGCCAAGATAGAGGCAGAGATTAAGGCCAAGGAGAATAGTGGAAGTGCCAATGTTGTAAAATATGATGGTGGAAAGTTCAAGTGGCCTACAGAGTCAACAAGGATAACCTCACCTTATGGTGATACAGAGGGCAGAAGCTCTCCGCATAAGGGAATTGATATTGGTGCACTTAACAGAGGCGTTGCGGGTGATGCTATATATGCGGCGTATGATGGTGATGTGGTAATTGCGACATTTAGTTCATCAGCTGGTAATTATATTATGATTAATCATGGTGGTGGATTGTATACAAGATATCTGCATGCTTCAAAGCTTCTTGTCAGTGCAGGAACACATGTAACTAAGGGACAGAAGATAGCACTTATGGGAACAACTGGTGATTCTGACGGAGTTCATCTACATTTTGATGTAAGATATAACGGAAGTTATGTTTCACCTTGGAACTACTTAAGCAAATAAATATTAATAAATGCAGAGGCATATAGGTATGGACAATCAAAATAACAACATTTATTCAAATGATAATGTCAATAGTGATGATTTTAATGCTGGTGATAACATTAATGTAATTAATAATGTTAATGCAGATAATGACATTAATGCCGGAAACAGAATTAATAATAGTGCTTCGGATAATCGTGTAAATATTGGTGATTTGTATGGAATGAATGATTTAAGAAGAAATGCACAGCCGCCAAGAAAGAAGAAATCACAAGGCTTTGCAAGTGGAATGATTATCGGTGCTGTATCAGCATTTATGGCTGTTATACTTCTAATATTAAGTGTGGCAGCAGTGTGTATAGCTAAAGGCTACATTCATATAGGTGTTAATGGAGATGTATATATACAATCTGATGCAGTCACAGATTCAGACGGAATTGGAAGTGAGGTAGAAGGCAAGCTTAATGCAATTGATTCTGTGCTTGAATCCTTTTATTTTGGTGATGTAGATGATGAAACCGCCAAAGATAACATTTACAAGGCGTATCTTAGTTCATATGGTGACAAGTATACCATGTATTATACAGCGGATGAATATAAAGCCTTAAAGGAGTCAACAAATGGCAAGTTCTATGGCATAGGAGCAGTCTGCCAGCTTAGCGGTGAAGGTGGTGTTCTTCTTGTAGATGTATATGATAATGGGGCAGGTTATCAGGCTGGACTCAGGAGTGGCGACAGGGTTGTAAATGTTGATGGCAGGGACATAACAGATATGGAGCTTTCATCAGCCGTTGCACTTATTAAAGGCGACAAGGGTACATCTGTCACGCTGGAGGTCATTCGTGGAACTGAGCGACTGACATTTTCTGCGGTAAGAGATGCTGTTGAAGCAAAGACAGTGTCATATACACTTCTTGATAATAATATAGGTTATCTTTCGATATCACAGTTTGAGGAGGTAACAACAAAGCAGTTCAAGGCGGCTGTTGAAGATTTGCAGTCACAGGGTATGAAAGGACTTGTAATTGATATAAGAAACAATCCAGGTGGATTGCTTGATACGGTTGTAGGTATGCTTAAATATATGCTTCCTGACGGACTTATTGTGTATACAGAGGATAAGCAGGGCAATAGAAAAGAGTATAAAGGTCAGGATAATGATGAGTTCAATCTGCCACTGGCAGTTATTGTAAATGGCAACAGTGCCAGTGCCTCAGAGATATTTGCAGGTGCTATACAGGATTATGGCAAAGGAACGATAATTGGAACCCAGACATATGGCAAAGGAATTGTGCAGACAGTTAAACCACTTACAGATGGAAGTGCAATAAAGTTCACAATTGCCAAGTATTTTACACCAAAGGGTCAGGATATACACGGAAAAGGTGTTACTCCGGATATGGTAGTGGAATATGATACTGATGCAGATGTTGATACCCAGCTTGATGCGGCAATTAAGAATGTGGAAGCACAGATTAATTAAATATATGCAAATGGAAAATATATAAATTACAGTAAGCCTGATGGCTGATATGCAGATTGGCAGTTTGTTGAAATCTGTTGTGTATCAGCAGTCAGGTGATTTTTGTTATAAAATGAAACAAATGTTCTGCTTTTGATAGACAAAGGCATTTATTTGTAGTAAAATCAATATATAAGGTAAATACTATTAAATAATATTGTTGTTGACTATTTTACTATAGATTAACGAAGGGAGAATTGTTATGGAATTCAAGTTACACGCTCCTTATAAACCGACAGGAGATCAGCCCCGTGCAATAGAGAAGCTTGTGCAGGGATTTGAAGAGGGTAATCAGTTCGAGACACTTGTCGGTGTTACAGGCTCTGGTAAGACATTTACTATGGCGAACATAATACAGCATGTACAGAAGCCTACTCTTATAATCAGTCATAATAAAACATTAGCAGCTCAGCTGTACTCTGAGATGAAAGAGTTCTTTCCTGAGAATGCAGTAGAGTATTTTGTATCCTATTATGATTATTATCAGCCAGAGGCTTATGTGCCACAGAGCGATACTTATATAGCCAAGGATTCTTCGATTAATGACGAGATAGATAAGTTAAGACATTCAGCAACAGCGGCATTGTCAGAGAGAGATGATGTTATTATAGTAGCATCAGTTTCGTGTATATATGGTCTTGGTGCACCTATTGATTATAAGAATATGGTTATCTCACTTCGTCCAGGTATGGAAAAAGACAGGGATGAAATGATAGGAAAGCTTATAGATATACAGTATATGCGCAATGACCAGGATTTTAAAAGAGGAACATTCAGGGTAAGGGGAGATGTTGTAGAGATATATCCGTCAGCTTCCAGTGGAGATGCTGTGAGAGTAGAGTTTTTTGGTGATGAGATAGACAGGATAAGCGAGATTGATTCTCTTACCGGTGAGGTTAAATGTAACCTTGACCATGTTGCTATATTTCCTAATTCACATTATGTTGTTGAAAAAGAGAAGATGGAAAAGGCGATTGAGAATATTAAGAAAGAGCTTGCAGAGAGAATAGAGTATTTCAAGAGTGAGGATAAACTTCTTGAGGCACAGAGAATAGAAGAACGAACGAACTTTGATATAGAGATGATGCAGGAAACAGGCTTCTGTTCAGGTATTGAGAATTATTCAAGACATTTAGCAGGGCTTCCGGCAGGGTGTCCACCATATACGCTCATGGACTATTTTCCAGATGATTTTATGATTATTGTCGATGAGTCACATATTACTATTCCACAGATAAGGGGAATGTATGCAGGCGATCAGGCAAGAAAGACGACACTTGTAGACTATGGCTTCAGGCTTCCTTCAGCGAAGGATAACAGACCGCTTAATTTTCAGGAGTTTGAGAGCAAGATATCACAGATGCTTTTTGTATCTGCTACGCCTAGCAGGTATGAGGAAGAACATGAACTTATGAGGGCAGAGCAGATTATAAGGCCTACAGGACTTCTTGATCCAGAGATAACAGTCAGACCAATAGAGGGTCAGATAGATGATCTTATAAGTGAGATTAATAAGGAAGTTGAGAAAAAGAATAAGATACTTGTAACTACACTTACCAAGCGTATGGCAGAGGATCTCACAGATTATCTTAAGGAAGTCGGCATAAGAGTCAAGTATCTTCATGCGGATATTGATACACTAGAGCGACAGAAGATTATAAGGGATATGCGACTTGACGGATTCGATGTGCTTGTTGGTATCAATCTGCTTAGAGAGGGACTTGATATTCCAGAGATAAGTCTTGTGGCTATTCTTGATGCTGATAAAGAGGGCTTCTTAAGAACAGAGACTTCACTTATCCAGACGATAGGACGAGCTGCCAGAAATGCAGAGGGACACGTTATTATGTATGCAGATACTATAACAGAGTCTATGGAAAAGGCTATATCTGAGACGGAAAGACGTAGAAAGATACAGCAGGAGTACAATGAGGTACACGGAATAACCCCTCAGACTATAAAGAAGGCAGTAAGAGATCTTATAAGTATATCTAAGGCAGCAGAAGCAGATAATTCAAATGGAAGGCTTGATGTAGATTATGAATCTATGAGCATTAAAGATCTTGAAAAGGTTAAGAAGCAGATTGAGAAAAATATGCGTAAGGCTGCAGCAGAGCTTGACTTTGAACAGGCGGCTATGCTTCGTGATAAGATGATCGAGATTAATAAGTATATTTATGAGGATAAGAAGTCAGGCAGATAGAATTAATAGCTATTATACCAGGTGAGGCTATAAGTTCAAAAGCAATATTACGCAGTCAGAATTATAAAAAGCAGTTGCTGATTACGGAAAAAGCTTTATGTACCTGAGATGATTAAGGATTAAGAAAGAAGAAATAACGGAGAAAATAGAATATGGAAAAAGGTGATTACAGGAATTATATAAGAATAAGAGGTGCAAGTGAGCATAATCTTAAAAATATTGATGTAGATATACCAAGGGACAGTCTTGTAGTACTTACAGGTCTGTCTGGTTCTGGTAAGTCAAGTCTTGCCTTTGACACTATATATGCAGAAGGCCAGAGAAGATATATGGAGTCATTATCTTCATATGCAAGGCAATTCTTAGGACAGATGGAAAAGCCGGCGGTAGAGAGCATAGAAGGACTTTCACCAGCTATTTCCATAGACCAGAAGTCAACTAACAGAAATCCACGTTCAACAGTTGGAACTGTTACAGAGATATATGATTATTTCAGATTATTATATGCAAGAATAGGTACACCACATTGTCCAAAGTGTGGCAAAGTAATCAACAAGCAGACTGTAGACCAGATGGTTGATACTATTATGGAGCTTCCAGAAAGAACAAAGATACAGATATTAGCTCCAGTTGTAAGAGGAAGAAAAGGTGAACATAAGAAGCTTTTTGAACAGGCTAAAAAGAGTGGTTATGTAAGAGTTATTGCTGATGGCAATATGTATGAGCTTACAGATGAGATAAATCTTGATAAGAACAAGAAGCATAATATAGAAATTGTTGTTGACCGTCTTGTAGTTAAAGATGGAATTAACAAAAGACTTACAGACTCAATAGAAACAGCACTTAAGCTTGCAGAGGGACTTATGACAGTTGATGTTATAGATGGTGAGCCGATTAACTTTTCACAGAGCTTTTCGTGTCCGGATTGTGGCATAAGCATAGATGAGATAGAGCCAAGAAGCTTTTCGTTCAACAATCCATTTGGTGCGTGTCCTGATTGTTACGGACTTGGTTATACAATGAATTTTGATGCAGAGCTTCTTATACCAGATGATTCATTAAGCATCGATGAGGGAGCTATAGTTGGTATGGGATGGCAGTCTGTAAAGGATGAGGGCAGCTTTTCAAGGGCTATTATGAGTGCACTTGCAAAGGAATATAACTTCAGTTTATCAACACCATTTAAGGATTATCCAGATGATATTAAGGATATGATTATAAATGGTACTAAGGGCAGAAGTGTTAAAGTGCATTACAAAGGCCAGAGAGGCGTTGGAGAATACGATATAGCATTTGAAGGCCTTATCCATAATATGGAGAAAAGATACAGGGAAACTTACTCAGACAGTGCAAAGCAGCAGTATGAGGAATTCATGCGCATAAGACCTTGTAAGTCCTGCCACGGACAGAGATTAAAGCCATCATCTCTTGCTGTTACGATAGCAGATAAGAATATATATCAGATTACAGATATGTCTATTGTTAAGTTAAAGAAGTTTTTAGATGAGCTTGAACTTACAGACAGACAGAAGTTTATCGGTGCAGAGATACTTAAGGAGATTAAGGCAAGAATACAGTTTCTTATGGATGTAGGACTTGATTATCTTTCATTATCAAGAGCTACAGGTACGCTTTCAGGAGGAGAGGCACAGAGAATAAGACTTGCGACACAGATAGGTTCAGGACTTGTTGGTGTGGCTTATATACTTGATGAGCCAAGTATCGGACTTCATCAGAGAGATAACGACAAGCTGCTTGGGACACTTATACATTTGCGTGACCTTGGTAACTCAGTTATTGTGGTTGAACACGATGAAGATACTATGCGTGCCGCAGATTATATTGTTGATATAGGACCGGGTGCCGGACGTAATGGTGGAGAAGTTGTTGCGACAGGAACAGCAGCTGATATTATGGCATGCAAGGATTCGCTTACAGGTGCATATCTTAGCGGAAGAATCAAGATTCCAGTGCCGGCTAAGAGAAGAAAGCCGACAGGCTGGATAACTGTTAAGGGTGCAAGGGAGAATAATCTTAAAAATATTGATGTTGATATACCACTTGGAGTATTTACATGTGTAACAGGTGTATCGGGTTCAGGAAAGAGTTCCCTAGTGAATGAAATTCTGTATAAGCACCTTGCTAAGTCTTTAAACCGTGCAAGATGTATCGCTGGTGACCATGATGATATTATAGGAATCGAGCAGCTTGATAAGGTTATAGATATTGACCAGTCGCCAATAGGAAGAACTCCACGTTCTAATCCTGCGACATATACGGGTGTATTTGATATGATAAGGGATCTTTTTGCTTCAACAACAGATGCTAAGGAAAGAGGTTATAACAAAGGACGTTTCAGCTTTAATGTAAAGGGAGGACGTTGTGAGGCTTGTTCCGGAGATGGTATTATCAAGATAGAAATGCATTTCCTGCCTGATGTATATGTTCCTTGTGAAGTGTGTGACGGAAAGCGTTATAACAGAGAAACACTTGAAGTTAAGTATAAGGGAAAGAGCATATATGATGTGCTTGATATGACAGTTGAGGATGCAGTTGATTTCTTTGAAAATGTGCCATCAGTCAGAAGAAAAATAGAAACTCTTAATGACGTTGGACTTTCATACATTAAGTTAGGACAGCCATCTACAGAGCTTTCGGGTGGTGAAGCACAGAGAATAAAGCTTGCTACAGAGCTTTCAAAAAGAAGTACAGGAAAGACTATATACATTCTTGATGAGCCTACAACAGGACTTCATTTTGCAGATGTCCACAAGCTTGTTGATATACTTCATAAGCTTGCGGAGGGCGGTAACACTGTTGTTGTTATCGAGCATAATCTTGATGTTATCAAAACAGCCGATTATATTATAGATATGGGACCAGAAGGCGGCGACAGAGGTGGTACAGTTATTGCAAAGGGTACACCAGAAGAGGTTGCCAAGGTTAAGAAGTCTTATACGGGACAGTATGTTAAGAAGTATTTATAAGGATGGTGCAGATGACGGCATTGTGGATGAAAGTTCAATGATAGAAGATGTTTAAAATATCTAAATTGGCAAATTTGAAAATTGCAGGTGCTGGTCAGTGTTATAAATTATAAAACATATCTTTTATAGTTACTTTAAATAATATAAAGTGTAAAAATACGACATTTGATTGCTAGGAGAAGAAAAATGGTATCAGGCATTATATTTGATATGGATGGCGTTCTTATAGATTCAGAAAGACAGTCTAATGAGGGATGGCTATGGGCGGCAGGGCAGCTTGGAGTGGATATGCCCATGTGGCTTATAGACAGCTTTAAGGGTGCTCCGGCAGAGCTTTGCTGCAAGTTCTTTGATGATTATTACAAGGGTGTGATAGATTATTGGGAAGCGAAGGAGCTTAGAACACAGCATGTATACAAGATAAGGGAAACAGAAGGTATTCCTGTTAAAAAGGGCGTAAAGGACATATTTGAATATATAAGAAATAATGGATTAAAGTGTGCAGTTGCTACATCAACAAGGCGTGAAAGTGCTGAGAAAACACTTCATGAAATAGGAGTGTGGGATTATCTTGATGCGGTTGTATATGGAGATGAAGTCGAACATGGAAAGCCAGAACCAGATATATTTCTTCGTGCGGCTAAGGCAATAGGCGTAAATCCGTCAGAGGCAGTAGTAGTTGAGGATAGCATTAATGGCATTAAGGCTGGATATGCGGCAGATATGAGAGTTGTTCATATTCCTGATACAATAGCAATAGATGATGATATCAGGAAGCTTACATATATGGTATGTGCTGACCTTAATGGACTTATTGATGTTGTGGAAAGTATTAACAAACCAGTTATTAACAGGGAAAATGTTATCAATGCATTTGCAGAGTATGTAAGAAATTATGACCCATCAGATGAAAAGATAAAGCTTAAGATAGATCATACATACAGAGTAGCAGGATTGTGTCAAAGAATTGCAGAATCATTAGGTTTAAGTGAACCGGATGTGGATATTGCGTGGCTTCTTGGAATGTTACACGACATAGGAAGATTTGAGCAGATAAGGCGTTTCGGTACATTTAATGATGTCCAGTCAGTAGACCATGCAGAATTCGGGGCAGATCTGCTGTTTAAGGAAGGTCTTATAAGGAAGTTTGCAGAAGGGTATTATGAAGAATGTGAGCTTGCACAATCGTATAATCAGTCTGATTATTGTCAGGAAGAACGGAAAATTAAAGAATTCTTAGTTAATAATGATGCAACGGCTGTCGATGATGAGCAGATAATAAAAAATAATGAGCACCACAATAAAGATACAGGACTTCTTGAAATGGCAATAAGACAGCATAATAAGTATCGTGTAAAAGAAGCTCTCACCGAAAGACAGCGTATGTTTTGTGATATACTGCGTGATGCAGATAAGGTTGACATATTTAAGGTAAATGCAGATATTCCTATGGAGATTATATATGATGTAACAACAGAGGAGCTTAAGAATGGAATTATAACCAAAGAAGTACTTGAGAGCTTTTATAAGAAGGAAACAGTACTTAAAAGTGTAAGAAGGAGTGCAGTTGACCATATAGTAGGGCATATATCACTGCTTTTTGAACTTGTATATAAAGAAAGTTATAGACAGGCCAGGGAACAAGGTTATGTATATAAACTGCTGGATTTTAAATCTGATGTACCTGAGGTTAATGCAGAATTTGACGATATGAGGAAATATGTAGACGAGTTCCTTATGGAAATATAAAGCTGTATAAATCTAAAATTAAGCGGTATAAGCATACAACAGATTAATAATAGGAGGTTGTGTTGTATGGGATTGTAATAAAGATTGAAGAATATGCTTGTCATTATACAGCTTGTTTACTATAATAAATGTATATATGAGTTGTAGATGTGTTATATATACTGATATATACTTTGAAAGCAATAGAAAGAAATATAAGACAATAAAAGCAGTAAATTGCTATACATAAATTGTTATGTAAAATATCCAATTAATATATGTGTGTTATATGTATATGTTATATATGCGTATGTTATATATGTGTATATTATATATATGTATATTATGATATCAGGGGCAAAAGGTCTAAACCCACATGAGCTCGCTCATAGGTGGGTGAAAGACCTTGTGACCCACTCCCTGATATGAGCATAAAAGTGGGATGATAATCCCACGA
>UMDD01041405.1_pt1 | contig 14372 bp, 10 predicted proteins | sample 1964401 | NCBI WGS metagenome assembly UMDD01 (sample SAMEA4835985, study PRJEB28245) | human gut metagenome | biome: gut microbiome; material: fecal sample | place: Denmark | collected 2008
CTGCCGCAGATTCCTGGAGAGAGTATGGAAGTTACAGGATATCCTGACAGACGAGGAAGGCTACAGCGCAGATCTGGAGACCAAGATGCACCAGACCATCAAGAAGGTCAGCAGCGATTTCGAGAACCTGAAGTACAACACCGCCATCGCGGCTATGATGTCCCTGATCAATGAGTTCTACAAGAAGAACTCTATTACCAGAGGCGAATACAAGACACTGCTTACTCTGCTGAACCCCGTGGCTCCTCATATCACCGAGGAACTGTGGCAGACTGCCGGATTCGAGGGCAGACTGTATCAGGCAGCATGGCCTGAGTACGAGGAAGACAAGACCGTAGAGAGCGTAGTGGAGATCGGTGTTCAGGTCAACGGCAAGATGCGTGTGACCATCAACGTTTCCAAGGATGAGACTAAGGAAAATGTCATCAACATGGCAAAAGAAGCTCTGGGTGACAAGCTGACCGGCAACATTGTAAAAGAAATCTATGTTCCCGGTAGAATCGTCAACATCGTAGCAAAATAGTTCAGCCATGGACAAATAAGTGAAATAAAATCATGCAAGCATGATTTTATGATCGAATATGTCCATGAGGTAAATGCCGTCTTATGAACAAAGGTAGTCACGTAGTGATGGAAAGCGTGATAACGCGACTTTGCGAATGGCGTTGGCTGAACGTTGAATAAAATAACTCTTGACAGACATTAAGCCTGCCGGGAGTTATTTTTTTGTGATCGGCTTTTCTCCAGAATATTTTCAATCTGACGAAGCTCCGATTCCGTACTGTATTTTTTGATAGCGGTGATGGCAGCCTGCATTTCCTGCGGGGTAAAAGTCAGGTGCTCCTGTTTCGCTTTACGCATGGCGGGCATGAGAAGTGCCATCATTTCTTTTTGACTTTTACCGTGCCCCTGGGCAAAAAGTTTCGAGAGAAAATCCAGTTTTTCTCTGGGGATGTCCTTCACGAGATCATCCTGCATCCAGAGGGGTGTCTTGGAATAGTCCATTTTTCTGACCTCCTGTGTCTGATTTTGCAGTGGAAAAAAGACCGGACAACATAGACGGATCCATGCCGGAGAGATCGGAGAAGCCCTCCGGAAACAATTCCTGCATGGTCTGCACCATTTCCATCATTTCCTGGAAATTATGAATATTGTCCATCATTTGTGTGATTTGTCGAAGAGCTGATTTCTGAGTCTCGTCGCACAAGGGCATGAGATCATTACACAGTTCAGTGGCAGTTTCTTCGTTTGCAGAAGAGGGAGCAATGCACAGAGAAGTCTCCGGATGCCTGCGAAAAAGTGTTAGCGTGTATTGCAACTCCGACATTTTTATGTAAACAGCAAGTCCTTTCAGCAGCCGGGGATCCATATAATAAGCCAGTATTTTCAGAATCTGAATGCGGTTGGAAGTGAATAATGTGTCAAAGGCAGCCGCCTTGTCGATTCTCTTATCATCCATGTACCGATACCTTCCTGCAAAAGAGTTACTAGTATTTTATGAGAGCGGCAGCATGCTTATGCCGATCAATCCTTCGGGGTACAGAAAAGTCCGTACCCCGGAGTGATCGTGCCTACAAAGCTCCGGGAGATCCCGGAAAGCAGTATCAGAGATTAGCAACCGCAACCGTTGTTGTTACCGCAGCCACCGCCGCAGAAGCAGGACAGAAGCAGGATCCAGATCAGCCATTCACAGCAGTCATTGCCGCCGCAGCCATTGTTGTTGCCCAGCAGCCCGCAGCCGTTGTTGTTACCGCAGCCACCGCCGCAGAACAGCAACAGGATGATCCAGATGCAGCTGTTGCCGAAGATACCGTTACCACAGTTGTTATTGCCGCAGGAATTATTGCAGCCGCAATTTGTAGCAGTTAAGTCACTCATTTTTAGTGCCTCCACATTTTATTTATGCTCTATTGTATGCGGGGGAGCCTGTCAATGTTTCCGGAAAAGACTTGCAATAATTTCCGGATATAGTAAAATATAGATATCTATATAGACATGCATAGATTGTGAAAAGACAGATTTTAAATTAAGGATAGATAGATGGCACAGAAGATATATGTGGTAGAGGGGCGAAAGTTCCGCACGGAGGCGGATTATCAGAATGCCCTGAAGGATCAGCAGGTGATCGAGAATCTTCGGGTACAGACGAAGAAGATGAGCCTGGCAGATCAGAAGAAACTGCTGGAAGTGATCCGTAGCGGCAGGTGTAGATTCCATAGTATTCTGGGACAGGATTACATGGAAGAGCTGTCGGAGGACATTCAAAGACAGGAAGGAAAAGTACCGGAAACATCTCCGGCGAAAGGACATTTTCTTCAGAAAGAAAATACAAAAACAATCGGGAAGGCCCAAACTCCCAAAAATAAAAAAGAAGCATCAAAGAAAAAAGAAACTGTAAAAAAAGAAAGTCCTGATAAAAAAGTTCCCAAAAAGAGGCCGACAACAAAAAAGAAGACTTCTGTGAAGAAGAAAGCAGAACCGCAGTTTGACGAGGCAGAGATTGACAAAATCGTTCAGGAAGAATTGAAAAAACAGGAGAAACGAAGGAAACTTCTTGTGGTCTGTTGCAGTGTGATCGCAGTGGCATGCCTTGGCTATTTCGGAATTTATAACTGGTATAACATCCGTACTGCCGATAATTACAAGCAATTAAGTGAATTGAAGGATAAAGAGCCGGCAACCGGTCAGAATCAGGATCCTGTGATCCATTACACCGCGGATGAAACGCAGAGTACGCCCCCTCCGGTACTGGATGAATATAAAAATTTATTAAATAAGAACAAAAGACTAATCGGATGGGTAAAAATTGACGATACTAATATAGATTACCCTGTAATGCAGACAACGGATAATGAATATTATCTGGATCATAATCTGAATCAGGAGTATGATAAGAACGGATCCATTTTTATGGACAAGGACTGTGATGTGCTCAAGCCCAGCACGAACTTCATTTTATATGGACATCATATGAAGAGCGGGCAGATGTTCGGAAGCTTATCTTCATACAGCGAACAGAGCTATTGTGAGAAACATCCCTACATACAGTTTGACACCATCTATGAAAAAGGCCTGTATGAGATCATGTATGTATTCAGATCCCGGGTCTATAGTGAAGATGAAATCGTATTTAAATATTATCAGTTTATAGACGCCCAGAGCGAGCAGGAATTTGACTCCTATATGAATGATATGGCAGAGATGTCATTATATGACACAGGAGTCACAGCTTCGTTCGGTGACCAGCTTTTAACACTGTCCACCTGTGATTACCAGGAGAAAAACGGCAGATTTGTAGTGGTTGCCAAAAAGGTGACGACAAAGGAGTAAAGGATGACTAAGGGTAAAAAGAAGACTAACAGAAGATTAAAAAAGACAGTAAGGAAAACCCTGGGAACATTGTTCTTGGTCTCGGCGATCGTAGTAGCAGCGATTCCTACAGAGGGGCTGCGTGCGGAGGAAGATGCTGTGGCGCAGGCTGCAGGACATACACATGATACGACACATTCAGGTGCAAAATATAAGGTATCTATTCGTAGAGATACTGCAGAAAGAACCGCAGATCTGTTAAATGGAGCTAACAGTAGTGTGCCTGTGATGGAAGATTTGATTCCTATTGTCGAACCGACAGATACAATTTATACAACCGGAACAAATGACGATGGCACCAGCTATCAGTTCGCATATAAAATGTATGATAATGACTGGGCGGCTATTATACTGGGGTACAATAAAAGCAGTAATCTGCCCAATAATACGCTGACGATTCCTGATACGGTAAATGCGTATATTCAGCCTACCGGTAATATGGGTACAGGTCAGGGATATGTAGCGGCAAGTTCCAGTGGTGAACCATTATATTATGAAAAATTGACAGAAAATAAAATTATGGTAGATACCACGGAACAGAAGACAGATAGTCAGGGAAATCTTGTTTTTGAGGCAGATGGAATTACACCGGTTTATGTTCAGGAAGAAAAGACCTTTTATACCGGAGAAATGACACCGTGCTATGCTACGGTGGATGAGTGGAAGAATCTGCCACTGGAGAATTTCTATTATTATAAGTCAGGTTCCGTTATTACTAGTGCAGAAGCTGTGACGGGCTATAATGGTCCAAAACAGACCTATAATGATTTTGCACAGAGCGGCGGAGACAGTACCCATCAGTGGATCAAGGCGGCTGCTGTAAAATATATTGGTAACCAGTATCTGGATGTTACATATGACAATATTTCTCATACTTCTTCCTGGAGTATTCCCAGTGGTGGAGATTGGAACTACATCACAGAGGCTAATGCTGATAAAGGAGTGTTTGCTACCGCAGGTAATATTTCGACATTAAATATTGGTGAGAACCTTGTTGGTATTGGAAGTTTCGCTTTCTATGAATGTACCAGTTTAAGTAGTGTGAGCTTTGGTAATGGGTTGAAGGTATTAGGAAACTGGGCATTCGCTGCCTGTGGAACATTAAATAATGTGGCCATTCCGGATGCCTGTCTGCTACAACAGATCGGAGATCATGCATTTTACAGTTGTATTGGTCTGGATACCTTCAGAGTACCTATTTCTGTAAAGTTTATTGGAGACTATGCGTTTGCAGAATGTAGTTTCTTGAACAGCATTGACCTGTGCAATTCCGGAAACGATAGAAGCGGAAGCATCTTGCAGGAGCTGGGATGGAATGTATTTGAAAATTGTCAGACCTTATCCTCCTTGACGTTCCCGTACAATTATCGGGAGACTCCGGATATATCTATTGTAAAGGGATGTAAGAATCTTCACTACATTGCAGCACAGGGAGACAGCTTCGCATTTACAGAGAAAAAAGACTCTACAAATCCGAATGGCGTTTATTGCTTTGATTGCTTTAAGGAAATGTTATCGGGGGAGCCGGTTAACGGTACTTTTTATTTTGAAGGAACCAGCGAGTCGTCTCTGCATGATCTTGCTAAGGACAATTGCTTTGCATTTAGTTATGTAATCTTTGATTCCAATGCATCGCAGTATGTCAGTCAGAACAAGTACGAGTTGACTGTACAGGATCCGAAGGTAAATGGAGAAGACGGAAGATCGACTTACGTTGTAGATTCGTCCAATAAACTGATTAGCTGCCGTGTTGGAAAAGGCGTTGAGACTCTGAATATGCCGGATCCTATCGGTCCTTATCATATTTATAATATTGACGCCAACATTTTTGCCAACTACTGTAACCTCAAAATGGTATCTCTGCCGGCAAGTGTGCAGACTATAGGTGAAAATGCGTTTAAGGGATGCCACAATCTGGCAACTGTTGTGTTCAATAACAGTTCTGTACAGATTGGTGAAAATGCATTTAAAACACAGGATTATACCGGTGCACAGCATATAAATTGTTCTGGAGTAGCTGCGGATTCAGATGGAACACCGAAAGTGAAATTGAAATTTGTAGGAGAAATTTCGTCACAGTCCACTCCTTATCTCTATGCCATGAGTGAGAATGGAAGATACAATAATGCAAGTCAGGTTAAGAGCTATGTTACATATTGCAGTGGATGGCCGTCAAATCTGATTGTGCAATATAACAGTGAGAAACAGGTTAGTGAGTTAACTGATTTCCCGGCTTTCAGTGAATTGAAAAAATATGCAGATAATCCGGATGATTATCCTTATTTGACAGATGAACAGAGAAGTGCTGCGAAGACAGCTTTAAATAAATATGGAAACTCATCATTGACAGAGAATGAGCAGAGCTTTATAGATTCGGCTCTGAATATAAAAATACCGGATGGCGTGCAGGCTATTGCAGATGGGTTATATAAGAGCAAAGAGACCAGTGATGAACAAGCAGGGTATACCGGCTTGGAAAAAACAGTAACTTTGTGGGGATTGGATAATATTGAAGCAGAGGATTTCCAGGGAGCTACCTCATTGACTGCATTGATCAGCAATGGTGATATGTCTTCTATTGAGGAAGGAGCTTTTAAGGGTTGCACAAATCTGAAGAAGGTTGAGATTAATGGAAATACTACATCCATAGGAGATAAGGCATTTGAAGATTGTAATGCTTTGACGGATGTGACATTATCTGGTACGATTACAGATTTGGGAATTATTCCTTTTACTGGTTGTGAAAATCTCAAGAGTGTAAACTTTACAGGAACAGATTATTTTTCTTGTGATAATTCTATTATTTATGGTATGAGTAATGGAACAAAGGCACGTATTATTGAGTGTTTGGAGGGACGCGACAGTAAATATGTTAAGGCTGATGAAACGGCTGGAGTGACTTCCTTGGCTCCCAGTGCTTTCGAAGGATGTAAAAATCTCAGAGAGATTGATTTGAGCCAAAGTGCAATTACGGTAGTTCCGGAAAGAGCATTTGCTGATACTACAAGTTTACAGAATGTTAAATTACCTCTTACGTGTACAACGATTCAGAATGATGCATTTAACAAGAGCCATCTGGATCGATTGGAAGGTGTTCAGAACGTTACAATCGTGGGTGATCTGGCATTTAATGAAATAGAAAAGAAAGATAATCCTAAGGATCTTCTTATTGTAACGCCTAAAGATACTTATATGTGGGAGTACGGAACGAATAAGGGATTTACCGTAGAAGAGACAAGCCGTGAAGACTATTATACAGTTATCTTCCGTGACTGGAATGAGGAACTGGGACAGTATATTAATGTGGATACCCAGACAGTTAAGGCAGGGGAAGATGCGGTGGCACCGGAACCAGCAGGAAAAGCTGGTGAAATTTTCCAGTACTGGGATCCTGATTACAGAGAAGTGTCTGAAGATCGTACCTGTGTTGCCTTTTACAGCAAGGAAGATCCCGATGCCAACAAGCTGACGGTAACCTTTGAAGACTGGAATGGTACTGTCATTAAGGAAATCAAAGTGTCCTCCGGCGGCAGCATCGCAGATGCAGAACTGCCCAATACCTCCAATCTGGTGAGAGACGGTTATGTCTTCACCGGATGGGACAGAGAACTGACCAATATTACAGAGTCCTTTACCACCAGAGCAGTATACAAAGCTCTGAGTGAAGACGATATTGTCATCCGTTATATTAATAGCGTGACCAAGGAAGTATTCTATCAGACCACGATCAAGAAGGGATCTGTTGCACCCAGCATTCAGACTCCTACGGTCAGCGGATATACTTTCAAGGAATGGTTACCGGATATTGCAACGGCACTTACCGAAGATACAGATTTCTATGCGGTATATGAGACCAGTAGTTCAAATAACGGTGGAACGACCAGCCCGGGAACCGGTACCAGTCCGAATCCCGGCACCAGCACCAGCCCGGGAACCAGCACCAGCCCGGGAACCAGTACCAGCCCCGGAACGAACGGTACGACAGCTAAGATGTATACCCTGACTGTGAAGAACGGATCCGGATCCGGAAGCTACATAGCAGGTTCACAGCCGATCATCGTGGCTAATGATCCGGCCAAGGGCATGCAGTTCAGCAACTGGACAATCGATCCATCCAATACCACTATAGCAAGTAAGGTATTATCGGCAACGGTAATCACCATGCCTGCGGGAAATGTAACGGTTACGGCAAACTATACAAAGTCAAACGGTTCTAATACCAGTACTTCTACCGGAAGCGGTAATTCTACGAATTCCAATTCCAACAGAAGACCGAACAGCACTACAACAGGAAATGTCTCCGGCGGCAGAACCACCGTTGTCATTGACAAGAACGGTCTGTCCAATACCGGTGTGGTATCTGCTACGGTAAACGGATCTTCCGATAACTTTGTGATCAAGATCACTGAGAGCGCATCTGCTTCCGAGGAAGTAGTAAAGGCGCTGATGGCAGAGTATGGCAACGATATTAGTGCCATCAAGTATTTCCCCATGGATATCAGTCTCTATGATTCCACCGGCAATAACAAGATCACGGATACTACAGGTTTGTCCATCAGCATTACCCTGCCGATCCCGGATTCTCTGATCACCTATGCAGGTAACAACAAGGTGGCAGGAGTTGTTAACAGTAAGCTGGACAAGCTGACACCGAAGTTCTCCACGATTTCCGGAGTATCCTGCATTACCTTTACGGCGGAGCATTTCTCACCGTATGTGATCTATGTGGATACGAACAACCTGACAGCCGGAACAATCGCAGACAGCACTCCTAAGACCGGAGATGCCATTCATCCGAAGTGGTTCCTGTCTCTGGGTCTTGCATGTCTGTCCATGGTATTCTTCATGAAGAAGGATAAAAAGACTCTGCGTAAGGCCAGAGCCTAGTGTAAAAATAAAGGATGGGAAGGTTTATGAATCATAAAAAGTGGGTAGTGGTATTGGCACTGATAGCTACCGCATTGATCCTGACACATCTTCCTGTGTCGGAGGCAGATGCGGCAGCGTCTGCCTCCGATTTTCTGATTGAAGGCAGTACACTGACAAAATACAGAGGTACGGATGAACGTGTCACGATCCCAGATACGGTGGAGGTAGTGGGTGAGAGTGCTTTTGAAAATAACCAGAAGGTACAGCTTGTTGTGGTTCCTAAGTCGGTGAAATGCATGGATGCCTATGTTTTCTGGGGCTGTGATAATCTGGAAGAGGTTGTACTTGGCAAAGGTCTTACCGCAGTGGATGAATATGCTTTTGCAGGATGCACCGGACTGAAACAGATCACGATCCCTGAGAATGTACAGAGTATTGATGCACAGGCATTTGCCGGATGTACGAACCTTATGGATATTTATATTCCGGACACAGTGACAAATATCGCGGACGATGCATTCTTAAATTGTGATAACGTAACGATTCATGCGGACGAAGGCAGCGTGGCTGCGAAGTTTGCACAGAAGCTGACAGAGCAGAAAAGTCAGAGCCCTCTCGTAACGGCAGCGCCATCAGCGACAGGCGGAACTTCGGATGTACAGGCAACAACAGAGCCTGCCACCACTGAAATGCCGACTCCTGCACCGACACCGGTGCCCGGAAATGTGATTGGCAGTACCTTTGTCGTAGGAAATCATGCGATGGTAATGATGCTGCCCGAGGAAGAAACAGTACAACAGGGTTATACAGAACCGGAAACCGGACAAGAGACCAGTGGGGAATCACAGGATATTACGGCGGAAACGGAAGATGGCAAAATTCCGGAATGGAAATATTACAGGAACCAGTCGGTAGGAGCAGTGAGTATACCAGAAGGAACCACGGAGATCGGACGCTTTGCTTTTTCCAGAAGCTCGGCAGAAAGTGTGACGTTCCCGGAAGGTGTGACCACTATTGATTATGCGGCATTTTATCACTGTGATGATCTGAATAGTGTGATATTGCCGGATACGGTGACCCGGGTGGAAGCCAAGGCATTTACGCATACCGGATGGATGGATGATTTTGAAGAAAACAGCATGGATGATTACCTGATCAGCGGGGACATTCTGGTGGCTTACAAGGGGGACCTTCCAGAAGTGACCATACCGGATGGTGTTCGTGTGATCGCCGATGAAGTGTTCCGCAGCCATACGGAACTGAAAAAGGTGCATCTGCCTGCAAGTGTCACCAATATCGGTGACAGCGCATTCCCGGAGGGAATCGAAATTATAAATGAATAAGGGTCAGATTTTACCGACACCAGGATAAGAAACCGGCATAAGATAGAATAAGTCTTATGCCGGTTTTGTCTTATTTTACGGGGAAGGAACAAGATGCAGCGGGTAAGGGAACAGGTACAGGTGCCGGAACAATTGCATAGTGGGGCAGGACGTGTGAAATCTGTGACTGTTGCTGTGCTGGATACCGGAATTGCTTATCATCCGGATCTGGTGGGACGGCTGCTTGCTTTTTCCGACTTTGTAGAAGGCCGTTCCTTTCCGTATGACGATAATGGACACGGGACACATGTCTGCGGGATTGTATGCGGAAGCGGAGAACTGTCCGGAGGAAGATTTCGCGGAATGGCACCGGAGGCAAAGCTTGTGGTGGGAAAAGTGCTGGACAGACAGGGGGAGGGCTCCTGTGATTCCATGCAGGAAGCTCTGGAATGGGTACTGCGGGTGAAAAACAGGTATGGAATCCGTGTTCTGAATATCTCTGTGGGGATCGGAGACCTGAAGGAACGTTACAAGGAGCAGATGTTGCGAAAATCTCTGGAATTGTTGTGGGATCATAATATTCTCGTGGTCTGCGCTGCAGGTAATACCGGTCCGGAGGATGGTAGTATTTCGGAGATGGCCAGTAGCAGAAAGGTTCTGACGGTGGGGTGTCATGACGGAAGATATTGTAAAAATGATCCCGGAAGGTGTGAGACGTACTCCGGCAGGGGCAGAAGATATGATGTGACCCGTAAACCGGATATTGTGGCTCCGGGGACAAGGATTCTGTCCTGTAATGCTTTCTGGCAGAACCGGAACGGCAGAATCTACAGACCCTATGTAGCAAAAAGCGGCACATCCATGGCAACACCCATTGTATCCGGGGCGGCAGCCCTTGCTATGGAAAAATATCCGGGAATTACCAATGAAGAATTTGTTCGTCTGCTGTCCCTTACAGCTACCGATCTGGGAGAGCCGTGGAACAAGCAGGGCTTCGGCATGCTTAATGTACGGAGATTATTAGAAAACAAGTAAAAGGATAAAATTACTGGGAAAAATAAAAAATATGATTAAAATAAGTCAATAAAATAAATACCAAAGATATTGACACAAATGGTATGATTGTATACAATGATACGAGAACTGCAAAATGTATTTTTACTGCGCAGAGTAAAAATTATAAAATCTTGCAGATATCGAATGTCAGGGAAGAGAGGTATACCAATGAGAGAAAGTGATGCATTTCAGAATCGTCCGGTCTCCATGAATCCGAAGAACAACCTTTTGGAGATTGAAGAGCATATGTACATACTGGATGATGTGGAGAAGCCGAACGTGTTCCGTAACATGTTCCCTTATTCCGAAATCCCAAAAATACCTTTTAATGATCGTATCGTGCCTCATAACATGCCAAAGGATATCTGGATCACAGATACTACCTTCAGAGACGGACAGCAGTCCAGAGCACCTTATACCACAGAGCAGATCGTAAAGATCTATGACTATCTGCATGAACTGGGTGGCCCCAACGGAATGATCCGTGCCAGTGAATTTTTCCTGTACAGCAAGAAGGACAGAGACGCTGTTTATAAATGTATGGAGAGGGGATACAAGTTCCCCGAAGTTACCAGCTGGATCCGTGCCAGCAAGGAGGACTTTAAGCTGGTAAAAGAGATCGGAATGAAGGAGACTGGCATTCTGGTCAGCTGTTCCGATTATCATATTTTCCTGAAATTAAAAATGACCAGAAGACAGGCCATGGATCACTATTTAAGCGTTATCCGTGACTGCCTGGAGGAGGGTATCAGCCCCAGATGTCATCTGGAGGATATCACCAGAGCGGATATCTACGGTTATGTGGTTCCGTTCTGCCTGGAACTGATGAAACTGATGAAGGAGTATCAGATCCCCATCAAGGTCCGGGCCTGCGATACCATGGGATACGGTGTCAACTATCCCGGTGCCGTTATTCCCCGTAGTGTACAGGGTATCATTTACGCAATCCATACCCACGCAGGTGTGCCGCATGAGCTGATCGAATGGCATGGTCACAATGACTTTTACAAGGCGGTGTCCAATTCCACCACAGCATGGTTGTACGGCTGTTCCGGTGTAAATACCTCACTGTTTGGTATCGGTGAGCGTACCGGTAATACACCGCTGGAGGCAATGGTATTCGAATATGCACAGTTGAAGGGTGATCTGAACGGTATGAATACCCGTGTCATCACGGAGCTGGCAGAGTACTATGAGAAGGAGATCGGCTATCAGATCCCGCCCAGAACCCCGTTTGTCGGCAAAAATTTCAACGTGACCAGAGCCGGTATCCATGCGGACGGTCTGCTTAAGAACGAAGAGATCTACAACATTTTCGATACCGAGAAATTCCTGAATCGTCCGGTATTGTGCGCTATTTCCAACACCTCCGGTCTGGCAGGTATCGCACACTGGCTGAACACCTATTATAAGTTAAAGGGAGACAAGCAGGTACAGAAGACTTCCGAACTGGTAGCGGAGATCAAAAAGTGGGTAGACGAGGAGTACGCCGGTGGTCGTGTTACCGTGCTTACGGATGAAGAGATTGTGGCATGTGTCAATCGGATCTGTCTGGAGAAGAATCTGAAGATCGGCGAGTAAGTATAGAATGAGCATGACAACGGTAACAGCGTTGTCTGGAATCGAGGATTATAGTGAGTAAGTATGATGTAAAGCAGGAAGTAACGGACAAGTTCTCCCTGCGGGGACGGGTATTTCACAAGCTGAGAGAAGACATCTTAAGCGGAAAATATCAGGAACATGAAGAATTGAAGGAAGTGGCTATCGGCGAGGAGATGGGAGTCAGCAGAACCCCCGTCAGAGAGGCGTTCCGTCAGCTGGAGCTGGAGGGACTGATTCAGATCATCCCCAACAAGGGAGCCTATGTCACCGGTATTACTCAGAAGGATGTGAAGGATATTTACATGATCCGTTCCCTGCTGGAAGGTCTGTGTGCCCGTTGGGCTACGGAACATATCACCAAGGAGCAGATGGAAGAGATGGAAGAGAATGTCTATCTGTCCAAGTTCCATGCCCAGAAGGGGCATCTGGAGCAGCTGGCGGAGTTAGATAATCGTTTCCATGATATTCTGTATGAGGCATGTGACAGCAAGATGCTGGAGCATCAGCTGAAGGACTTCCATCAGTATGTCCTGCGTGTCCGCAAGAAAACATTGGCCAGTGCCAACCGCGGTCCCAAATCCAATGAAGAGCATGAGCAGATCATGGAGGCCATCAAGGCAGGCAATGCCGATCTGGCAGAGCAACTGGCACACCAGCACATGATCAACGCCTATGACAACATGGTGAAAAACGGTCTGAACGAGGCCTATGCACAGCAGGATAAGCCGCAGGAATAGGTTGCCTGTCTGTGAAAATTACTGTAGAATGTAATTATTCAGAGCCAATGGGCGAAGTAACTATATGAGTAAATAACATGCAGGCATGTTATTCGGTGAAGCCTTGCAGAAGCGATTTTGCCAATGTGGTTCTGGATAGCTATTGCAAAGTAAAAGAATAAATACCGGAAAGGAAATCATTATGGAAAAGATCAAAATGACAACCCCTCTCGTAGAGATGGACGGAGACGAAATGACCAGAATCCTCTGGCAGATGATCAAGGATGAACTGTTACTGCCTTACATCGATCTGAAGACAGAGTACTATGATCTTGGACTGGAGCATCGTAATGAGACCGATGATCAGGTAACCGTGGATTCTGCCAATGCCACATTGAAGTACGGCGTTGCTGTAAAATGTGCGACCATTACCCCCAACGCTGCCAGAATGACAGAGTATAATCTGAAGGAAATGTGGAAGAGTCCCAACGGAACCATCCGTGCGATCTTAGACGGTACTGTATTCCGTGCACCGATTCTGGTAAAGGGTATCGTTCCTTATGTCAAGAACTGGACCAAGCCCATTACCATTGCCCGTCATGCTTACGGCGATGTGTATAAAAATACTGAGATCAAGGTACCCGGTCCCGGTAAGGCAGAACTGGTATTTACTGCAGCAGACGGCACCGAGACCCGTGAACTGATCCATAATTTTGATGGAGCAGGTATCATTCAGGGTATCCACAATACGAATAAGTCTATCGAGAGCTTTGCAAGAGCATGCTTCAGCTATGCCGTAGATACGAAGCAGGATCTGTGGTTCTCCACCAAGGACACCATTTCCAAAAAATACGATCATACCTTCAAGGATATTTTCCAGGAGATCTATGATAACGAGTACAAGGCAAAATTCGAGGAACTGGGCATTACATATTTCTATACCCTGATCGATGATGCCGTAGCCCGTGTCATCCGTTCTGAGGGCGGATTCATCTGGGCCTGCAAGAACTATGATGGTGATGTAATGTCCGATATGGTAGCTACCGCTTACGGCGATCTGTCCATGATGACTTCCGTACTGGTATCTCCTAGCGGTGTCTATGAGTATGAGGCTGCTCACGGAACTGTACAGCGTCATTACTACAAGCACTTAAAGGGTGAAGAGACCTCCACCAACTCCATCGCTACCATCTACGCATGGACCGGAGCTCTCAGAAAGCGCGGTGAACTGGATCAGATCCCCGAGCTGTGCAACTTCGCAGACAAGCTGGAGCAGGCATGCATCAAGACCATCGAGGACGGCAAGATGACCAAGAGCCTGTCCCTGATCTCTACCTGTGAGCATCCCGTGATCCTCAACAGCCTTGACTTCATCAAGGCGATCAGAGAGACCCTGGACAGCCTGCTGTAAATTGAAAGTTAGTGAAATAATCCCGTA
>UMDD01040693.1_pt1 | contig 13801 bp, 9 predicted proteins | sample 1964401 | NCBI WGS metagenome assembly UMDD01 (sample SAMEA4835985, study PRJEB28245) | human gut metagenome | biome: gut microbiome; material: fecal sample | place: Denmark | collected 2008
AACGATGAATTCAAGTCATATGTTATTAAGCCAGAAGATTTAGGACTTACAAGATGCAATAAGGAAGATCTTGTTGGTGGAACACCACAGGAGAATGCAGCTATCGTTAATGATATATTAGGTGGTGCTAAAGGACCTAAGACAGATGTTGTATTACTTAACGCTGGTGCAGCTATATATCTTGCTTCAGACGGAATTACATTAAAGGATGGTATTGAGAAGGCAAGAGAGATTATTGTGTCAGGCAAGGCTAAGAAACAGCTCAAGGAGTTCATTGAAGAAACTAACAAATAATATTAAGTATTAATAAACAGACAGCCTCTTAAAGGATTGAAAATATCTTTTAAGAGGCTTTTTTAGTGATAATCAAGGCTGGCATAATATATAATTAGAAAAATGGGTTACAAAATATAGAAAATATAGTAAAATAATATAAAATAAAACCTGCAATATTCGGATAACAAACAGGGGCAGAATATATAAGCTGGTATATTTATTAAGGTATGTTAAATACAGGAAAAAGATTGGAGAATAAATGTATAATATATTAATTGTTGATGATGAGAGAATAGAGCGTAATGGAATAATAATGCTGTTAAAAAGGCTTTCAATTAATGCGGGCATAGTTGAGGCTGCTAATGGAAAGGAAGCATATGAATATTTATGCAGTGATGAAGCAGAGCATATTGATATTCTTCTCACAGATGTGAAGATGCCATTTATGGACGGAATAACACTTATTAAAAAGCTCAATGAAGATAATATAAAACTTAAAACAATAATATTTTCTGGATATAATGAATTTGAATATGCCAAGCTTGCGGTAAAGCTGGGAGTTAAAGATTACATTTTAAAGCCTGTTGACCCTGTGGAGTTTGAGAACACAATTAAGAAAGTGTGTGCAGAGCTTGATGAGGAACGTATTCATACAAGTAATTATAATAAACAGGCGGATTTTGTTAAGCAGTTCTATCTGTATTCGCTTCTTAATAAGGCTGATACCAAGGGGATATTAGAAAACGATGATTTTCTTAGAAGCTATAACAGGCTTATTCTTATAGAATTCAATACCGATTTCTTTGGTAAATATGATGGTGGAGATGCCAATATATTAACCCTTGCGGATTGTATGGGAGATATTGAATATCAGTATCTTAATCTTAATACACAGCAGTCAGTTATTCTTATTAAAGATGAAGCTAAGGCGTTAAGTATGGATTTGTTAAAGAATATGCTTGAAAAGCTGCATAATTATATATTCGGTAAGACGGGACAGTTTATGTATGCAGCTGTGTCTGATATTATAGATGATTATCACAGGATATCTGATATGATGGACGAATTAGAAAACCTTATGAGCAATAAGTTCTACCAGACAAATAACTATATATTTACCAACGATATAAGTGATAAAATGCCTGTTTTCGTACAGATAGATGATGTTGTTCTTATGAAGCAGATGAAGCAGGACATTAAGATGAAAGATGTAACATTTTTAAGAATACATTTTGATGCTTTATGCAAGAAATACAGAAGCCAGTCCAATTTTTCACATATATATATTAAGTTCGTATTTTCTAACCTGCTTAAAGATTTCTATGATGCACTTCCAGGGGCAAATGAAGATGAATTTGCATCACAGATTGATAAGTTGTATACATCAGAGGATTTTAACTGCATAATGGATATTGTTAATCATAATATTGATATATTAGAGAAGAGTTTTATCAGTAATCCATTGACAATGCACAGAGAGATTGAAACGGTTAAGGAGTATATACATAATCATTATAGTGAGGAGTTAGGTGCACAGCAGTTAGCGGATATGGTATATCTTGCACCAAGTTATCTAAGTTCGCTTTTTAAGAAAGAGACAGGGCAGAACTTGAGCAAATATATAAAACAGTACAGAATGGAAAAGGCTAAGGAGCTGCTCACGGACACTAATATGAAGATTGTTAATATAAGTGAGAAGACAGGTTATCCGAATGTGTCATATTTCTGCCAGAGTTTCAGGGAATATTTCGGTGTAAGCCCTCAGAAGTTCAGGGATAAAGGTGAAGTGTTATGAGTGAACCATTAAAATTAAAGCAATGGGTGAATAATATAAAGCTTCAGAATAAGCTTGTTATAATATATGTCGTCACAGGTCTTCTGCCACTTATAATACTTTTTGTATTTGCGTATGGACAGATGCGCTCAATACTTATGGACAGGGATGTCCGTTCAATGGAAAGTGCATTAAGGCAGTCGGTTACAACAGTGGACGGACAGATAGAGGTATATGATAATCTGTCCAATTACATAACATTTAATGAAACTGTATCAGGAATACTTTCCTACAATTACAGCAACAAATATGAAATGTACAGCCAGATTGTTACGACATTTGACCCGCTTGTATCTTCATTGAAATATTTTCACAATGATATTAACAAGGTGACGATATACATTAATAACGGAATAAAGCACGACACTACACTTGCACCATTATCAGAGATTGAGAATGAAGCATTTTATAATTCAGCAGTTAATTCGACTAATATTAACTGGTATGTCGATAAAGATAAGAAAGAGCTTATATCAGCAAGGAAGATGTCTACGCTTGCCACTGCCGGCATTACTGGAATTATGTATATTAATGTAGATTATGACAGTATAATGGATATTTATGCAAAAGGACTTATAGATAACAGTGGCATTATAGTAACTGATGGCAATGGTAGTATTATAAGCAAAAAAGCAGCATTTTTGGATAATGCCGATAAATATATCCTTTCAGACAGCCGGTTTACTGAGCTTATAGAAAAAGCGGATTTTTCAGAAAATATATGCAGTAATATAGCAGGTTATGTGCTTATTAAGCAGAATTCAGACATTACAGGCTGGACAAGCTATGTGTATGCACCAAAGTCTCTTATGTTAAAATCAACTAATTCTATTATTACAATGATTGTGGTTGCATTAGTTGTTGCGTGTATTGGAATGGCTGCGGCTACAATATTTACCTCTGATTTCATAACCAAGAGGATATATAAATTAAGAACAAGTATGGAAAAGGTTGAGAATGGAGATTTTGATGTTGTTATAAAGTCATCAGATAAGGATGAAATCGGTGCATTGATACATGGCTTTAACAGTATGACGGGTACGATTAATAATCTTATCAATGAGGTGTATGAGGGAAAATTAAGCCAGAAAGAGTCAGAGATGAGAGCATTAAGGGCACAGATTAACCCACATTTTCTCTATAATTCATTATCGCTTATAAACTGGAAGGCGATTGAGTACGGACAGGATGATATAAGCGGTATAACATTAGCTCTTTCTAACTATTACAGGACTTCGCTTAATAAGGGTAAGAATACGCTGACAGTAAAGCAGGAATTAAGCAATATGGAGTCATATCTTAACATACAGCAGATTATGCACGATAATTCATTTGATGTTGTTATGGATATTGATGAAAATGTGCTTGAATATGAATCACTTAATCTTATATTACAGCCTCTTGTTGAAAATGCTATTGAGCATGGAATAGATCTTTTGACTGACAGAAGAGGAGTTATCACTGTTGCAGCAAAGCTTTATAACGGACTTATTCATATTGATGTTAAGGATAATGGCATTGGTATGCCAAAAGAAACAGCTCATACATTCTTAACAAGTGAGTCTGGCGGTTATGGAGCAAGAAATGTCAATGACCGTATAAGGCTGTTTTACGGTGAGCAGTATAATCTTAAAGTAAGCAGTGATGAGAATGGAACGGTTATAACAATAGAGTTTCCGGCAAGAAAGCCAGTCTGATATGCTGTAGAGCAGATAAACATAATAATATACTAATTTAATTAACGGATATACTTAATGAAAAAGTATGATAAATAGTATGAGTATAAAAAAGAAATGTTGTCATTATTTGATAACATTTCTTTTTTGTTTATTTTTTATGTAAAAATTCCAATATGTTTCTAAAATTTCTTATATTTAATTTCTCATAAAATAAACATATAATTAAACTATCAAAAGAACTTGTAAATAAATTACAAAAAGATATGTACCAAATGAATTATATATAATATGTATTCCAGGTAATTGGTATTATATAAAGAGATGGTACATATCAGCGGTTAAACGCATTAAGAAATGGAGGTATGTTTATGAGGTTTAAAAGATTAGCGGCTGCTGTTATGGCAGCAACAATGTGTGGCTCACTGCTTGTGGGTTGTGGAGGAAGTGATAACAAATCAGCGAATAATAATGAGAATATCACAGCCACTATTAAGGTATGGGGCCCGGCAGAGGATCAGGCAGAAGAAAATGGCAAATGGCTTCAGACAATGTGCGAGCAGTTCAATTCAGAACATCCTGAATGGAATCTGACTTTTGAATACGGAGTATGTTCTGAGACAGATGCAGGTAAGACAGTTACACAGGATCCTGCGAATTCAGGCGATGTATATTTCTTCGCTAATGATCAGTTGCAGACACTTATTGATGCAAATGCTATAGCAAAGCTTGGCGGTGAAACAGCAGATTATGTTAAGAGTACTAATTCAAATGCAATAGTTGATTCAGTATCAGTTGATGGCAGTGTATATGGTGTTCCATTTACTACTAATACATGGTTTATGTTCTATGATAAGAGCAAATTCTCAGAAAGCGATATAAAGAGTCTTGATACAATGCTTTCAAAGAACAAGGTAGCATTTAATATAACAGAAGGCTGGTATATGTCATCATTCTATCTTGCTAATGGCTGTACATATTTCGGAAAAGACGGCAAGGATAATTCAGCAGGCGTAGATATTAAGGGTGATAAAGGAACACAAGCAACCAAGGCTTTAGTTGCACTTGTTAATAATCCTAACTTTGTCAATGATTTACAGGGTGTAGGTATTGCTGGTTTAAGAGATGGAAGCGTTGGTGCTTACTTCTCAGGTTCATGGGATTATAAGAGTGTTAAGGAAATATTAGGAGATAACTTTGGTGCAGTATCATTACCAACTGTTAAGATTAACGGAACAGATAAGCAGCTTAAAGCATTTGCAGGTTCAAAGGCTATAGCAGTTAACCCTAATTGCAAGTATCAGCAGGTAGCAGTTGCACTTGCTAAATATCTTGGAGGCAAGGATGCACAGGCTAAGCATTATGAGTTAAGAAATGTTATTCCTTGTAATACAGAGTTACTTGCAACAGATGTAATTAAGAAAGATGCTCTTGTATCAGCACAGAATGATACATTTAATAAGACATCTGTAATTCAGCCTACAGTTACAGGTATGAATGATTACTGGACACCAGCTCAGAATTTTGCTAAAGCAATTGTTAACGGTGAGGTTACTGCTGATAATGCGGAAGCCAAGACATTAGATTTCTATAATCAGATTAATACATCAATTGTAAAATAGTAAATATCAATTCTAACAATTCTGGGTCAGTATTAATTGACCCAGAATTTTACTTAACATCATATAATGGTCAGGAGGTGTGGTCAATGAAAGGCATTACATTTCGTAATTCTATGAAATATGGCGATTTGACGACAAAACTCAGTTTATTAATACTCGGACTTGGTAATTTCAGGGGCAGACAGATAATAAAAGGAATATTATATATAGCTTTAGAGGCAGCATTTATAATATTTATGATAATAAAAGGAATCAGCTGTCTTGCAGGACTTCCTGGTCTTGGCAGCAGGGAACAGGAAGAGATATGGAATGAAAAGCTTGGAATATATGAGTATGTACAGGGTGATAATTCGCTGCTTATTCTGCTTTATGGAATAACTGTAATATTTATTATATGTGCCTATATTATTCTTGCAGTTAGTTCGTTAAAAAGTGCTTATAATGTAGAGTTAAGAATGAAACAGGGTAAGCATATTAATACATTTGTGGAAGATATTAAAGCATTATTCAATGAAAATCTTCATAAGCTTTTACTTGTACTCCCGGTTACTGGAATACTTGTATTCACAATACTTCCACTTGTGTTTATGATTTCAATGGCATTTACAAGCTACAGCAAGGTAGACAGTCATCTTATATTGTTTGACTGGGTAGGGCTTGAGAACTTTAAGCTTATATTTAATTCAGGAAGTTCAATAGGACAGTCATTCTGGTCAGTGTTTGGCTGGACTATTATATGGGCAGTGTTAGCTACATTTCTTAATTATATACTTGGAATTCTTGTGGCACTGCTTATTAATAGAAAAGGAACTAAGTTTAAGTCATTCTGGAGATTTATATTCATATTATCAATTGCAATTCCGCAGTTCGTATCACTTCTTATAATAAGAAGTATGCTGGCACAGGATGGTATTATAAATGTTGTATTAAAAAATGCTGGCTGGATAAGCAAGTCACTTCCATTCTTTACTAATGCAACATGGGCAAGAATGACAGTTATAATAGTCAATCTATGGATTGGTATTCCATACACAATATTGCAGGTAACAGGAATATTGCAGAATATTCCAATGGAATTATATGAGGCTGCAGATGTGGACGGAGCTAATGGCTTTGTCAAATTCTTTAAAATAACTATGCCTTATATGTTATTTGTAACAACACCTTACCTGATAACTACATTTACTGCTAATGTTAATAACTTTAATATCGTGTATCTGCTTACAAAGGGCGACCCAGTGCTTGCGGGACATACAGCAGGAAAGACAGATCTGCTTGTAACGTGGCTTTATAAGATGACGGTAGATTACCAGTATTATAATCTTGGAGCTGTTATAGGTATTATGACATTTGTATTTCTTGCACTCGGTTCACTTCTTGTATACAGGAGAACCAAATCTTATAAAGATGAGGAGGGATTCCAATGAAAAAGAAGAAGACTATAAAAAATATACTTGCACATACAGTGCTTACATTGCTTGCGATTGTGTGGGTAAGTCCGCTTGTATGGATAATTCTTACAAGCTTCAGGGCACAGAAGGGAGCATATACAAGCTCATTCTTCCCTAAAAGCTATTCACTTGATAATTATATTAAGTTATTTACAGATACGGGAATACTTAATTTCCCACGAATGTTTACCAATACATTGATTGTGGCTGTATTTTCTTGTATTATATCTACATTTTTTGTATTATCAGTAGCTTATTGTATGTCACGACTTAAGTTCAAGATGAGAAAAGCTATGATGAATGTTGCAATGATACTTGGTTTATTTCCGGCATTTATGGCAATGATAGCTGTGTATTACATATTAAAGGCTATCGGTTTGTCAGAGGGAAGTATGATAAGAGTGGCATTGGTGCTTGTGTATTCGGCTTCGGCTGGTATTCAGTTCTATATTGCCAAAGGCTTCTTTGACACAATACCTAAGACTATTGATGAAGCCGCATTAATTGATGGTGCTACCAAATGGCAGGTATTTACCAAGATTACAATTCCATTAAGCAAACCTATTATTGTATACACGGTTCTGACATCATTTATAGCACCTTGGGTGGATTTTATATTTGCAAGAGTAATATGCCGTGCCAATGCAGATTATTACACAGTTGCCATTGGTCTTTGGCAGATGCTTGAGAAGGAATATGTTGATGTGTGGTATACAAGATTTGCTGCTGGTGCAGTACTTATATCAATTCCAATTGCCGCCTTGTTTATGATTATGCAAAAGTGCTATAATGAATCTATGTCAGGAGCAGTTAAAGGCTGACAGGAATAGGTGGAAAAATATTATGTTTGTGCATCATCAGATAAATAATAATTCTGGTATTAATATAATATATAAGCAAAGCAGTACCATATGTATTGCAAAGCTTTTATATACCATTATGATGTTAACAGTAATAACGCTTTTAGCCGGGTGTAACAGCCCGGCTAAAGGTGTTTATAATGACAGTGATTATAATGAAGCAGTTAGTACTGCTAAGACAACGCCATTTGGGGCTTATCCTGATACGATTGAATATACTCTTGGAAAGATGACAAGTGTCAATAATTCGAATATGCCAGCTATGGATACATATACTGATAATGCGTATACGAGATATATAAAGTCGGTTCTTAATGTGCAGAATGTAGATGTATTTGAGGCTAATGACAGTCAGTATAATACTAATGTATCAATGGCTGTTTCAATGAATAGGCTTCCTGATATTATGGTTGTGTCAAGCCAGAGTGAGCTGGAACAGCTTATAGAAAATGGAATGATAGAGGATTTGACAGACAGCTACAATAATTGTCTTACAGATAGAATAAAGAGTATGTATGCAAGTTATGGCAGTGCACTTATGGATATGGTAACATATGATGGAAAGATAATGGCACTTCCTGAGACTAATATTACTGACGGACCTAATCTTGTATGGCTCCGCAAAGACTGGATGGATATATTAGGGCTTTCAGAACCACGTACTGTAGACGATGTCGTTAATATTGTTAGACATTTTATAACCTATGATCCGGGCAATAATGGTGTTGCAGAGGATGGCAGCAGTAATACAGTTGGACTTGTTGTAGATACATCGGTGGCAGGAGAATGTGGATATAGCAGTGAGTTCCTGCTTGATATAATATTTGCCAGTTTTAATGCTTATCCTAAGCAATGGATAGAGAATGATGACGGACAGATTGTATATGGTTCTGTAACTGATGAAGCTAAAAGTGCACTTGAATATATCAACCAATTATACAATGAGAAGATAATAGATAATGATTTTTTGTTAAGGACATCAACTAATATATGTGAACTTATAGAAAATGGTATATGTGGCTCATTTTTTGGACCTTGGTGGGCACCTAACAATCCGCTTGCCAATGCTGTCAGTATTAATCCAGATGCTAACTGGCAGCCATATCTGATATCAACAGGCGATAATGTAACAGAATACCACAGTCAAAATCCATGCTATAAATATGTAGTTGTCAGAAAAGGCTATGAATATCCGGAGATTGCGGCTAAGATGATAAGTGTTATGTTTGATAAGATAAGATTTGGCTGTACAGACTCAGAAGAATTTGATAATTATTATCAGTTAAATGTTGAGCCAACAGCCAGACCGTTATCAATTAATGTTGACTACAATAATGCTTTATCAATATGCTATAGAAATATATCTGATGCAATTGAGGGACGAAAAGATAGTGATAATCTGGAATTGCTGGAACGATCATATTATAATGCCTGCAAATCATACCTTAACAATACAGGCCTTGCCAATACATCTTATGAATATAATACAGATGGTTCGTATAAGGAATATTCACAGTCAGGAAGAAAAGGCGCAACAAGCACGCAGTGGGCGGCGTATATGTCACGAATTAAAGCCTGCAGGCTTTTAGACGAGGGCAATATAGTGATTAAGCAGTCGTTATATTTTAAGACGACAGACACTATGAAGAATAGATGGTGGAAGCTTAAAAGCCTTGAAAAAGAGGCATACCTTAAGATTATAAGTGGAGAAGCAGACATTGATTATTTTGATACATTTGTTAGCGAATGGAACGCACAAGGTGGTATAATAATTACGGAAGAAGTTCGGGAGAATATTGTAAGGTGAATTTTGTAAGAATTATAACATTGTGAATTTAGATTAGTTATTTCATATATAATATTATGGTTCCAGCAAGGCAATATTATATATAATATGTAATAAACAGGAGGTAAAAGTTATGGAAGACATATTTAATGGAAGCAAGAAGTTAGGATTTGGTCTTATGAGACTTCCACTTCTTAATCAGAATGAAGCTTCTAGCATTGACATTGAATTAACTAAGAAAATGGTTGATACATTTATTGAAAAAGGTTTTACCTATTTTGATACAGCGTGGATGTATTGTGGCTTTAAGAGTGAAAATGCAGCTAAAGAGGCACTTGTAGACAGACATAACAGAGATGAATATACACTTGCAACTAAGCTGCACGCAGGTTTTATAAAGACATTTGAAGATAGAGATAAAGTGTTTAACGAACAGCTGAGTAAAACAGGTGTTACATATTTTGATTATTATTTACTGCACGATGTTGGAGTTGACCATTATGAAGTGTATAAAAAGCTTGACTGTTTTAACTGGCTTGTTGATAAGAAGGAAAAAGGTTTAGTTAAGCATATTGGATTTTCTTTCCATGATAATGCAGATTTGCTTGATAAGGTACTTACAGAGCATCCAGAGATGGAATTCGTACAGTTACAGATTAATTATCTTGACTGGGAAAGTGAGGCTATTCAGTCAAGAAAATGCTATGAGGTTGCAACAAAGCATAATAAACCAGTAATAGTTATGGAGCCAGTTAAAGGTGGCACACTTGCCAAAGTACCAGAAAAGGTTGAAAATGAATTCAAAGGATATAATAAAGATATGTCAGTACCATCCTGGGCTATCAGATTTGTTGCGAGTCTGCCAAATGTAAGAATGGTTCTTAGCGGTATGAGTAATATGGAACAGCTTCTTGACAATACAAGTTATATGCAGGATTTTGTACCTCTTAATGATGAAGAAATCAGGCTTGTACATAATGCAGCGGATATGATAAATGAAAGTATTGCAATACCTTGTACAGGATGTTCATATTGTACAGATGGATGTCCGATGCACATAGCAATTCCTAAATATTTTTCATTATATAATGCTGATAAACAGGAAATTGAGGACAAGGGCTGGACACCTCAGGGTGAATATTATGACAGACTTACTAATAATTTCGGTAAAGCAAGTGATTGTATTGAGTGTGGCCAGTGCGAAGGAGTCTGTCCACAGCATTTACCAATTATTAATAATCTTAAAGAGGTTGCAAAGCATTTTGGCAAATAATTATGTTGCTAAGCTGCAGAAAAAGTGGTAGTATAAAGATATGACAACATAACGCCGATAAATCCTGCTTTATCGGCGTTATACTATATTAAATGTATTATGTTGAATAAATTAATTATGACCACAAAGGTAAGGAAATATAAAGTATGGGAATTGATTCAGATTATTATAAGGAAAAGAATAAAAAACAGCTTACAAAGCTTCGTATGCTTGAAGCTAAGCTTCCGCCATATGTGACTTCTTATCTTGATGATAAGGAGTTGTCATCACAGGTTAATACGGTAATTGCGTATGCGTATGATTTGCAGACATTTTTCAGATTTCTTACAGAGAAAAACACTATGTTAAAAAATACCGTAATTAAGGATATAACAATAGATTTTCTTGAAAATCTTACATTTGAAGATATTAATGAGTATCAGAGATATTTAAGATTTAATAATGATGATGGAAGCACACATCAAAATCAGGATAAAGGAATAGCCCGCAGAATGGCGGCTTTAAGGGGATTTTTTGAATTTGCCTGCACACATCAGTATATGAAGAATAATCCAACAGTCGGGGCTGCCAAGCGAATTAAAATGCCTCAGAAAGACATAATCAGGCTTAATGATGAAGAAGTTAATGACCTCTTAAATGTTGTGTCCAATACGAATATTAAAGGCAATAAGCTTCAGATACAGAAGTGTCAGAAGACACAACTCAGGGATACAGCTCTTATCACATTGCTTCTTAACACAGGAATACGAGTATCTGAATGTGCAGGTCTTGATATTGATGATATTAATTTTAATTACAGAACAATCAATATTGTAAGAAAGGGTGGTTCTGATGCACATCTGTATTTCAATGAGATTACAGAAAATGCATTAAAAGACTATATTGATAATGAACGTCCGTTGCTTCTTGGTAATCCAGAGTCAGAGGAACAGGCAGTATTTATCTCAATGAAAAAAAGCCGTATGAGTGTAAGTGCAATAGAACGTATGGTTAAAAAATACGCAAAAAATGCAACGCCCGATAAAAAAATCTCTCCACATAAAATGCGAAGCACATATGGTACAGCTCTTTACAAGGATACAGGTGATATAAGACTTGTAAGTGATGTACTTGGGCATAAAGATATTAACACAACTGCTAAGCATTATGCGGCTATGGAAGAAGAACATAGAAGAATTGCTGCTACTATCCCACTCTATCAGGTCGATGAAGGGGCTGGGGAATAGTTATGTGTATTTAATATTGCTGTTTGTATGTCTGTTTATATTGTGTTCTATTTGATTATGTTAATTTATAATTCTTTATTTATATTTATAGTATAATAATGCTTGCATTTATATTTATTATGTGATATATATAATATATATTTACGCGTAATAATTTATTATAACAATAATAATTTAATTGCAATTTAACTTATGAATTGGGGTTCATAATATTTTGTTATAATACTCTTCTGCTATAGCTTTTATCTTATAGCATAATTAACAATATCTAATGGTTTAACACACTTGTCATAACAATTCCCTGATGATAATATATACATATAGTTCTTCAATTTAGTAATGTATAAATTGAATGTATATTAATAGGATAATTAATTATATTTTTTGCACAATGTGTATGATTATAATTTTTTATGAAATTTTTATATGACATAGTCATATGTTTAATTGTTTATTTGTTAATTATGCAGTCAAATATTATACATATGATTGGAGAATATATGAGAACAATAGATAATGACAATACTAAACAGACGACATTTTCTCAATTCAATAATAAAAATGTCGTAAATGCAGCTATTTCTGGACATCAGCCAACAACAATAAGACAATATAAGGATAATGTATTCTGTCTTTTGTACAGGGATAAGAATAATCTTCTGGACCTTTATAATGGGTTGAATGACACTAATTATACTAATGTAGATGATTTAACTGTTACTACTCTTAAGGGTGGTGTGTATATGAAATATAAGAATGATGCTTCATTTGTGTTTGGGCAGGATTTGTATATGTTTGAACAGCAATCCAGCCGCAATCCGAATATGCCGTTGCGATTTCTGCACTATTTATCTGATGTATATAGGCAGATGTATAACAATAGTGATTTGCACAGAAGTACAATGCTTAAAATTCCAGTACCACATTTTGTTACTTTTTATAATGGTAAACAGCCGCTTGAAGTGGAAAGTACTCTTCGATTATCGGATATGTATGAGAAGAAAATGGATTGTCCGGAGTTGGAACTTATTGTAAGAGTTATTAACATTAATACTGGAGCTATTATTAATAAAAAATCATTGGATAACGAGAAGAATGATATTATTAATGGTATTAATCAATCATATGATTTTGATAAATCCAATAAGAATATCAATGCAGGTAATACCATCAATTCACGGACATACAGCTCTGAATTTCTTTCTAAATGTGAAACACTTAAGGACTATATGACATTTGTTAATAAAGTTCGAGTTAAGACTGATATTGAGAAGATTGATATCCGTACTGCTGTTATAGAAGCGGTTGATGAGTGTATAGCTGAAAATGTATTGTCGGAATTTCTAAAAAATCACAGGGAGGAAGTGATTACTGTGAGTATTTATGAATATGACGAGGAAGGACATCTTGAAATAGTTAAGGAGGAAGGACGCCAGTTAGGTATCGCTGAGGGTGAAAAACTAGGCATAATTAAAGGAGAAGAAAAGGAGCGTTCTAACGGAATAAAAGTGTTTATTAAATTATGTAAAGATATGAACCTATCAGATGAAGATACGATAAATAAACTTGTTGAAGATTACCAGCTATCCAGAGATGAAGCTATCAATGCTATAAAGAATTATTAATGAAAAACAACCCCACAATATGTGCATGGAATATAGTGTGGGGTTGTTTTTATATAATTTTTTAATAATCTGACTTAGCTGTTTTGATTATTTATTGTTATATCAGTTACTTAATAATCTAGTAGTAATATTCTAACTGATTACTGAAGAAGTGTAAGAACACCCTGGTTAG